>OMNP01000002.1_pt1 | contig 245940 bp, 238 predicted proteins | sample 1673811 | NCBI WGS metagenome assembly OMNP01 (sample SAMEA103958127, study PRJEB25191) | human gut metagenome | biome: human-associated habitat [ENVO:00009003]; feature: intestine environment [ENVO:2100002]; material: feces | place: Germany | collected 2013/2015
TTTTCACAAAAAATGTGGCGTTTTTGAAGCGTGCAAAAAAGTCACAGACTTTTTTAACACGCTGAAAAAATAGCACCCCATCGGGGTGCTATTTTTTTTGACTTTATTACTCTTCCCAGTTGTGCCACACGTTCTGGACGTCGTCATTATCCTCGAACATGTCGAGCATTTTCTGCATGTTCTTGATATCGTCCTCATTGGTGAGCTTTATGTAGCCGTTCTGGGGCAGCATTTCGACCTGAGCCGAGAGAAGCTTGTATCCGGCCGCGCTGATCTTCTCGGCAACAGGGGAAACATCGTCGGGAGCGGTGTAGACAACGAAGGTCTCGCCGTCGGGCTCGAAATCGTCAGCGCCGGCATCGAGAACTTCCATCATTACTTCGTCCTCGTCAAGCTCTTCATCCTCGTTGTCGATGACGATGACGCCCTTCTTATCGAACGACCAGGAAACGCAGTTTGCAGCGCCCATGTTTCCGCCGTACTTATCGAAGTAATGGCGGATCTCGCCCGCCGTGCGGTTGCGGTTGTCGGTCATGGTCTCGACAATGACTGCAACGCCGGAGGGGCCGTAGCCTTCATAGACGATCTTCTCGTAGTTATCGGTGTTGCCTGCGCCCAGCGCCTTGTCGATAGTGCGCTTTATGTTATCGTTGGGCATGTTTGCGGCCTTTGCCTTGGTGATGACCGCGGCCAGGCGCGAGTTGTTGTTGGGATCGCCGCTGCCGCCCTCTTTAACGGCAACGATCATTTCACGGGCGATCTTTGTGAAAGCCTGCGCGCGCTTTGCGTCGGCTGCGCCCTTAGTTTTCTGTATATTATGCCATTTGGAATGTCCGGACATATAAAACAGCTCCTCTAATAGTATTATTGCGAATTAACGGCAATTATTTTACCACAATTCCTTGCCCATTACAAGGGCAAATTACCTGATTTCGCGGCACTCGAGATAATAGCGCTTATCGTTGCCGTGGCCGATGGAAAAGCTTTTCTTTGGGAACGGACCGCTTTTCATGACGGATGAAAACAGCTCCGATTTTTCCATGCGCGGCAGGAGAATGCCTGCGCAGCCGAAGCGCTGCGACATTTCAACGCACTCGCAGTCGCCGTGGATATAGTCGATATATCCGCCGTGACGCTCTGTGTATGCCTTGCAGAAGTCCTCGCATTTTCCGATAAGCTCGCCGATCGTAAGGCCGGATATATTAAGCCGCTCGATGCCCTCGCCGGTGACAAGATCAATGCTCCGGCCTTCGCCGATGTTGTCGGCAAAAAAGGCCTTTGCCTCGGCAAAAAACATTTCGGCTTCCGTATCGAATATAACCTTGTGTATCGGTTCGAAGGTTATGGCGTCATCGTGGATGTTAACAAGCTCGGCAAGTGCATAGCGCGCAGGTGCAGTTTCATATTCAGACTCCGGCAGTGTCTTTTTCACCTCTTCCCAGTGCCGCTTTGCGGCGGCAAGGCTGTGATTTCCGTCGCCCATTGCAAAGACTATCGCGTTATCCGCCGAGCCGTATTTGTGCTGCAAAACGGCCTCGTCGCCAAGCTTTTCGGCAGCCTTTGCAAGCTTTTCGGTGTCCGCCACAAGCCAGCCGGTGATGCTGCCGCCGTCCTGCATCAGCTCAAAGTCATAGACCTTTTCGCCTTTCGTGACGGAGGAAAAGACGATGTTATCCGCATCATCCATGAATATCATGATGTGCGGCATCTCAAGCGGAGCGTTCCGGCGGATGCGGATGCGCGGCGGCAGTCTATCCTCAACGGTGTGCTCTGTTGCGCGTATCGGGCTGTGCGTTCCCTCGGCCCAGTCATAGGCCTCAAGATCGAACATGCCCATTATGCCGCGGCGCACCGCACCGTTTTTTAGCGTGCGCTCAAGGTAAATATAGCTGTCGGGATATGTTTTGAAAACTCCCTCGTCAATATAGCGCTGCATCGTTGCATTTATCTTAACGCTTTCGGCTTCGGGGTCCTTTAAGCCAAGTTCGGCCTCGGGCAGCATCATATGAAGCGTTGACGGTGAGTCGCCGACTATGCTGCGCACCTGCTGCCAGTATTCCGGCTCGGATGTGAACTGGTCACAGGCGACAACGCTCCAGCGATGCATGTCGCAGTTCGGCAGCATTATATCAGCCGGTTTGAATATCTTCATATCACAGCACCTCCAGTGCTATCTGCGTCCAGGTTTCCATGCTGCCGTAATTTTCTTGCAGCTCGGCCTTGGTCATCCACAGTCCCTCAAGCTTTTCGGTCTCCTTGACGGATACCTCGCCATCGACGGGGAGGGTAAAGCATGCGCCGAGATGAACGCTGCCGACGGCGTTCGAGTCGTCGTTTATAAATCCGCAGGGGCTAAGCTCACCGTGCTTGTCAAGTGCGACCTCCTCATGGATCTCACGCCAAAGGCCGCGCATGAGAAGATCACCCTGCTCGTCAACTGGGTTTATATGTCCGCCGATGCCGATGGAAATTTTCCCGTGCAGACGTGCTTCGCCGCCTTTACTGAGCCTGCGTGTGACGAAAACATCATCGCCGCGGCGCAGGATAACATAGGGGATTATCTGCTTATAGTCCGGGCGCTGCTCGGCCTCGTCGCGCGGCATGAACTCGTGCTCGGCTTTTATGATCTCGAAAAGCTCCTGCGCGCACTCTGTTATAAGGCCGTTGCGGCCGGATATGTAACGCTCAATTTTTTTGCGTTCTACAACCAATACCTGTTCCATTATTCTTCCCACTTTGCAGCTCTTTCAACTGCGCGCAGCCACTTTTTGTGCAGCGCGGCAGCTTCGGTGACATCCATCTCGGGCGTAAACACGCGGTCGGATTCGCGAATGCTGGCAATGTCGCCGATGTCCTTCCACACGCCCACTGCAAGACCGGCGAGGAACGCCGCGCCGAATGCCGTGGTCTCGACCATCTTGGGACGGTCAATGGGCTTGCGGAGAATATCCGACTGGAACTGCATCATAAAATTGTTTACCGATGCGCCGCCGTCAACGCGCAGAACGCTCAGCGGCTCGCCGGCGTCCTTCTCCATTGCGTCGAGCAGATCCTTGACCTGATAGGCGATGCCCTCGAGCGCCGCGCGTGCGATGTGCGCTCTTGTTGAGCCGCGAGTCAGACCGACTATCGCGCCGCGCGCGTACATATCCCAGCGCGGTGCGCCGAGACCCGTGAACGCCGAAACGAGATACACTCCGCCGTTATCGGGAACGGAGGTAGCAAGCGTTTCGCACTCGGAGCTTGTGCTCAGAAGTCCGACCTCGTCGCGCAGCCACTGAATGGAGCTGCCGGCATTGAATACGCTGCCCTCAAGCGCGTAGGTGGTTTTGCCGCCGATCGACCACGCAACGCTCGTAACAAGGCCGCTTGCGCTGCGAACGGACTGATCGCCGGTGTTGAGGAGAGTAAAGCAGCCTGTTCCGTAGGTGTTCTTTGCCTGCCCCTTTTCTATGCAGCCCTGGCCGATGAGCGCTGCTGCCTGGTCGCCTGCGCTGCCGCAAACGGGAACGCCTGCGAGCATCTCAAGTCCGGTTATTCCGGGCGCGACCTTGCCGTAGATCATCGAGGACGGCACGGGCGTCGGGAGCATCGACATGGGGATGCCGAGCTTTTCGCAAAGTATCTTGTCCCATTTGAACTCGTTTATGTCAAACAGCATCGTGCGCGAGCAGTTGGAGTAGTCGGAAACATGCGCCTTGCCGCCGGTGAGATTCCAGATCAGCCACGAATCGACGTTGCCGAAAAGCAGCTCGCCGCGCTCGGCGCGCTCGCGCACACCCTCGACGTTGTCGAGTATCCACTTGATCTTGGTGCCGGAAAAATATGCGTCTATAAGAAGCCCGGTCTTGTCGCGAACATAGTCGCCTATGCCGTCGGCGGCAAGCTTATCGCAGATGGGCGCTGTGCGTCTGCACTGCCAGACGATGGCGTTATACACGGGTTTGCCGGTGTTTTTATCCCAGACTATCGTTGTCTCACGCTGGTTTGTTATGCCTATGCCGGCTATGTCCGTAGGGGAAAGCTCGCTTTTTTCAAATGCCTCGGCAAGGGCACGAAACTGCGTTTCCAATATGACCATCGGGTCGTGTTCGACCCAGCCGGGCTTGGGATATATCTGTGGAAAAGGATACTGCGCTATAGTTACAGGCTTACCCTTTGCATCAAAAATAATCGCTCTTGAGCTGGTCGTTCCCTGATCGAGTGCGACAACATAACCGTTCATATGATTACCTCCATACTGATTTTGCTAATTCCGTTGCATTTTGCTGCAAGTATGCTATAATTCATATAATAACATATACGGAGGTCGTTTTCCATGCCTAGTTTCAATGATTTTTATTTTAATTCAAGCACGGGCAAAAACCGCATCCATGTTCGCAGATGTGTTCCCGACGGGCAGGTGCGCGCGGTCGTGCAGATAATGCACGGTATTGCCGAGCACATAAGCCGCTATGATGATTTCATGGCGTTTCTTGCGTCTAACGGTTTCGTTGCCGTCGGCACAGACCATCTCGGCCACGGTCAGAGCATTGAAAAGCCCGAGCAGATGGGCTTTTTCGCCGAGAAAAACGGTTGGGATTATATCTTAAAGGACGAGGAGATACTTCGTCTTGCAATGAAGCAGACCTATCCGAACGTTCCGTTCGTCCTGTTCGGACACAGCATGGGCAGCTTCATGGCGCGCACGCATCTTATCCGCTATCCCGGCGGTTTTGATGCGGCAATAATAAGCGGCACGGGCAATCAGGGCGCAGCACTCGTAAACAGCGGCCTTTTTATGGGAAATCTCGTCACGGCTCTCAAGGGTGCGCATCATTACAGCAAGTTTCTCAATAATCTCGCCTTCGGAAGCTATAATAAGATATATGAAAATCCGCGCACCGAGTATGATTGGCTCACGCGCGACAATGACGTTGTTGATAAATACATTGCCGATCCGCTTTGCGGCTTTATACCGACATGCAGCCTGTTCAGGGATATGATGACCGGAGTTAAGTTCATTACAAATGTCAACAATCTCAAGTCGATGAAGAAGGATATGCCGGTTTACTTTATGTCCGGCGATAAGGATCCCGTCGGGGAATGCGGCAAGGGCGTTAAGCTTGCGTACGAAAACTTCAAAAAGGCCGGCATGAAGGATGTCTCCATAAAACTATATAAGGACGGCCGCCACGAAATGCTCAACGAGATAAACAAGGCTGAAGTCTATGCCGATATCCTCGCTTGGATAAACAGCAGGATCTGATATTTTATTATAAATTAATATGCAAACACCGCACGGTTCATTTTCCGTGCGGTGTTTTTTTACTTTCTGCGTCTGTTTCTGCGCTTTCTGATCTTCCTCGGATCGGGGATGAGCACGCCCACGGCAACATAGCCTATAACAAACAGCAGTATGACTGATATAACGAGAACAACACTTTCAATGTCCATAACGGCACCTCATCTCTTGGTCCAAATCTGCGGCGACAGCAGCAGAAGCAGGGGGTATATCTCAAGCCTGCCGAGCAGCATGGCAAATGACAAAACAAGCTTTGAAAACGCCGAATAACCGGCAAAGCTCAAGCTCGGGCCGACTTGCCCGAAGCCGGGGCCGATGTTGTTCACGCAGCTCACGGTAGCCGAGAAATTGGTTTCTATCCCGAACGGTTCAAAGCTTATGAGCAAAAACACCGCGCCGATAACCGCAATATACAGTGCAAAGTAAGAAAGAATCTGCCTTTCGCCCTGTGCGTCAACGCGCCGGCCGTTTAAAATAACAGAGCTTACCTCGCGCGGACGCAGAGCATGGCGCAGATCGTTGCGTGCTATCTGAGCAAGCACGGTAACGCGGCTCATTTTAAGACCGCCTGCCGTTGAACCCATGCAGCCGCCAAAGAACATAAGAACAAGCAAAACTGCCTTGGCAAGACTCGGCCAGGCATCAAAATCTGCGGTAGCGTAGCCTGTCGTCGTGACGATGGAGGATACCTGAAATGCGGAAAGCCTCACCGCGTCGGCAATGCTGCCGTACAGCGGCATGATGCTCAGCGCGATGATTATCATTGCTGCAAGGCTTATGCCCAGGTAGCATTTAAGCTCGTTTGATTTGAGCACCTCGCGCCATCTTTTGATAAGCAGCAGATAGTACATGTTAAAGCTCATGCCGAACAGCAGCATAAACACGGTTATCACCCATTGACAGAAGTGTGAGTACGATGCGATGCTGTCGGCCTTTATTCCGAAGCCTCCCGTGCCGGCTGTGCCGAGCGCGTGAACGATGCTGTCAAACAGCGGCATGCCGCCGCACAAAAGGAGCACGGTCTCGAGCACGGTTAGGGCAAGGTATATGTAATACAGGATCTTTGCCGTTCCGCTTGCCCGGGGCGTGAGCTTATCCACATTGTGCCCCGGCATCTCGGCGCGAAGAATGTTCACCGAGCGCTCAGGCGTTTTTTCCATTACGGCCATTATGAACACAAGCACGCCCATGCCGCCGACCCAGTGCGTGAAGCTGCGCCAGAATAACAGACCGTGGCCGAGCGCTTCAACATCCGTGAGGATCGATGCGCCCGTTGTCGTAAAGCCGGAAACGGTTTCAAAAAACGCATCTATAAACGACGGTATACTGCCGCTTATGACAAACGGCAGAGCGCCGAACAGCGATATTCCGATCCATGACAGAGCCACTATCGCAAGCCCGTCGCGAGTGTACAGATTTTTGCTGTCACTGCGGCAGAAAAACTTGAGGGCGGCTCCCACAGCGGCAGCCGCAGCAGCCGATATCACAAAAGAAAGCGAGCAGCTTTCGCCGTAGATAAGCGAAACGGCAAGCGGAAGCAGCATAAGCGCGGCTTCCAGAAGAAGCACTCTTCCTACTGTGTGAAAAACAAGCTTTATCTTCATTTTGCTATCACATCCGAAAGATCGTACAGTTTTCTGCCGGCGGCTATTATTATCACGCGGTCGTCTGGCAATATAACGTCGTCGCCGCATGGGATGATGTTTTTGCCGCCGCGGATTATTCCTGCCAGCAGAATGTCGGGCTTGAGGTCAAGCTGTTTTACGGGAATGCCCGTGTAGCCGAAATCCGGAGATACGATAAATTCAAGCGCCTCGACCTTGCCGTTCATGAGGCTGTAAAGCGTTTCTACTCTGCTGCCCATGGAGTTTTGCAGCGCACGGGCGTATCTAAGCAGAACGTCGGCAGTTATGTGCTTTGGCGATACGGTGCATTCAACTCCCAAATGCTCCGAAAGCTCGTGGTATGCGTCCTGGTTGAGCTTGGCGATAACCTTCGGCACGCCGCGGTCGAGCGCGTAGTACGAAAGCAGCAGGTTTTCCTCGTCCATTCCGGTGAGTGCCACGAAAGCATCGGCGCCGTCCAGCCCCTCCTCGTCGAGAAGCTCGTGCTGCGAACCGTCGCCGTGAATGACCACGGCGCTGCCGCCGAGCGCGGCGGATATATCGTCGCAGCGCTTTGCATCCTTTTCGATTATTTTTACGCCGTTTCCGCTGCGGATAAGCTCATCGCTCAAGTATTCCGCTATGCGGCTTGCACCGAGCAGCATCACGTGCTTTGTGCGCTTTTGCAGTATGCCCATGTTGCCGAGCAGCTTCTGCATATCCTCGGGCGCTGCTATAAGGCCGAGCTTATCTCCTGCACGCAGCACAAAGCTTCCGCGAGGAATGTGCGCGGTCTTGTCACGCAGCACTGCGCACACAAGAAATGATGCCCCGCTTTTTGCTCTCAGCGCCGAAAGCTCAACTCCATCGAGCGCAGAGCCGGGCTTGACGCTCATTTCGGCCATCTCAAAGCGGCTTCTTGTAAAGCTCTCTGATTTTACGGCCGAGGGAAACTTCAGAATATTGTATATGGCCTTTGCCGTGAGCCTTTCGGGATTGATGACCATCGAAAGCTCAAGCTGATTTTTGATAAAGTCAATGTTTTCACTGGTGTATTCGCTGCCGCGTATGCGCGCAACGGTGTGCTTTGCACCCATTCGCTTTGCAAGAAAGCAGCTTAGCATGTTTATCTCGTCCGAGCCAGTTGCCGCGATGAAAAGCTCGGCGCTGTCGGCTCCTGCGTCCGACAGAGTTTTGAAATGCGTGCCGGCAGCGCATATGCCCATGACATCGTAGTTTGTGCTGACGCTGTCTATGACCTCACGGTTGGAGTCAACAACAACGATCTCATGTCCCTCGCTTATAAGGCTTTGCAGAATGCTTTGGCCAATTTTACCGCAGCCGACTATAATGATTTTCATAAATCGCGCCTCGTTTGATCTTTTTGTGATTAGATTATAGCACCGGCGGCATTATAATGGGATTAGAGGATCGCCCAAAACATTAAAGTTTCATTAAAACACAGACTAAAAATGGGAAAACGGTTTTCTGGCGCCGTTTTATATGCTATAATTGCGGCAGAAATGAGGTGGAAGAATGCAGCGCGAGGAAAAAACACTTGTATGCCTGTCCGGCTCGCCTACAAATGCGCGTGTCATCAGAGCGGCTGCCAAAATAGCCGAGGCATTCCACGGAACGCTCACGGCGCTTTTTGTTGAGCCTGCAAATTATGCTGCCGAGCCTGACAGCCGCCTTGCGGAAAATATCCGGCTTGCAAAGCAGCTCGGAGCACAGATCAGAACGCTTTACGGAGATGATGCCGCGGCAGTCATAGCCGAGTATGCGCGCGTTTCCGGTTCGACAAAGATAGTGATAGGACGAAGCCCCGGCAAGCGCGGCATTTTTTCAAAAAAGAGCATAGTCGATCGCTTGGGTGAGCTTGCGTCCGATATAGACATATATATAATCCCAGACAAAAGCGAGACCTCGGATACGCCGCGCGGCTCGGCACGCAGTCAGGAGCGGCTCAGTCTTCGCGATGCGCTTATAACCGCCGTTATGCTTGCTTTCTGCACCGGCATAGGCTATATGTTCGCCGATCTTGGATTTTCTACGGCAAACGTTATAGTCATTTATATAATCGGCGTTCTCGGCATTGCCATGCTCACCGCCGGGCGCAGCTACAGTCTTGCAGCGTCCATACTCTCGGTTCTGATATTCAACTTCTTTTTCACGGAACCGTATTTTTCGCTGTTTTCGGACCCGAGCCATATTGTGACGTTCATCGTCATGTTTGCAGCGGCGTTTTTCATATCGTCTATAACGGCGAGGATAAAGCGCCAGACGCATCAGACGGCGCTCAGAGTCTACAGAACAGAGATACTTCTCGAAACAAGCCAGAAGATTCAGCAGGCGATCGGCACAGAGCAAATACTTACGGTGACTGCCGGGCAGCTTGTCAAGCTGCTTGAGTGCAGCGTTCTGATATACCCCGTTGAAAACGGCGATTTGAGCGAGCCGATGCTGTTTCCCGTGAACGAAAACGCCGGCTTTGACGATTATCTTACGCAGTATGATCGCGACAGCGCACGGTGGGTGTTAGAGAACGACCGCCGCGCCGGAAACGGAACGGACACGCGGCAGAAATCAAACGGAATTTACATGGCCATCCACGCAAACGGCAGAGTGTTTGCCGTTGCAGGCGTAGCCATGAAAGCTACCCCGATGCTTGAAAGCTTTGAAAAGACCCTGACAGTTGCGATACTTGACGAGTGCGGCCTTGTGCTTGAAAATGAGTATAACCGCATCGAAAAGCGCAGGATCGAAGAAAAAGCCAGAGCCGAGGAGCTACGGTCAAACCTTCTGCGTGCCATATCTCACGATCTGCGCACGCCGCTGACGAATATATCCGGCACCGCGGCGCTGCTTATGGAAAACGAGCTTCCCGAGGAAAAGCGCAGACAGATGTATGTTTCGGTGTACGACGATGCGCACTGGCTCATAGACCTTGTTGAAAACCTTCTTTCTATAACGCGCATGGAGGGCGGCAGCAGAATTGAAAACATGCAGCCGGAGCTTCTGGACGATATCTTCCGCGAGGCCGTTTCGCATTCGGACAGGCTGCTGTCGGAGCATGAGCTGGAAGTTAAGCTTGATGATGAGCTGCTCATGGCATATATGGACGCAAGGCTCATAGTGCAGGTTGTAATTAACCTTATTAACAACGCCGTGAAATACACGCCTCGAGGCTCGCATATCTGCCTTGAAGCGTCGGCACGGGATGACAGAGTGCTTATAAGCGTTACCGATGACGGAAACGGCATAAGCGACGAGGCAAAAGAAAAGATATTTGATATGTTTTACACCGGAAACAAAGCAAGCAGCGACGCAAGACGCGGCCTCGGCCTCGGGCTTGCGCTGTGCAAAAGCATTGTTGAAGCGCACGGCGGCAGCATAGAGGTTTCAGATAACACGCCGCACGGCGCGGTGTTTACATTCGATTTGAAAAGGGCGGAGGTGCAGCCTGATGAATAAACCGCAGATACTTATAGTTGAGGATGATAATGCCGTTGCAAATCTTATCTCGGCAACTCTTGAAACGCAGGACTACGCCTATAAGCGCGCAGCTACCGGAGCGGGTGCCGTTATGGAGGCATTATCGTGCAAGCCGGATGTTGTTCTGCTTGACCTCGGTCTGCCGGATATGGACGGAGTTGAGATAATAAAAAAGATCCGTTCGTGGAGCAATATGCCGATCATTGTGGTCTCGGCGCGCAGCGAGGATTTTGACAAGGTCTCGGCGCTCGATGCCGGAGCGGACGATTATCTGACAAAGCCGTTTTCCGTCGATGAGCTGCTTGCACGCCTGCGCGTTGCGCTCAGGCGTGTTCGGTACGACGGTGACAGGCTCGGCGAGGAATCCAGCACATACGAAAACGGCGATATGCGTATCGACTATTCGGCCGGCTGCGTGTATATATCCGACGTCGAAATACACCTCACTCCGATAGAGTACAAGCTCCTGTGCCTTCTCGCGAAAAACACCGGCAAGGTGCTCACGCACAATTACATTTTAAAAGAGGTATGGGGAAGCCCCACTGCGTCTGACGTATCGTCGCTTCGCGTTTATATGGCAACATTGCGCCGAAAGCTTGAAAAAAACTCAAACGGTGTTCAGTATATCCAAACTCATGTCGGCATCGGATACAGAATGCTCAGAATAACGAACAAATAACTTGAAAGTGTATGGCATTGAGCACAACTATTAACAGAATTTTCGTGAAATATTGCTGCCTGCGGTGTTAAACTATACACAATATATATTTTGATGGGAGTAAAATACATGAACGAAGTAAAATCCCCCAAAAAGCCGCTGATGTATTACTATACGATAGTGCTCATCCTTTTGCTTGTGTTCAATTTTGTCGCAATGCCGTGGATAAGCGAGCATCAGATCAAGGAAGTGGATTACAACACCTTTATTGAAATGGTCGATAAAGGGCAGGTAAGCGCTGTTGAGATCCAGCAGCAGAACAACCGCATTCTTTTCCAGGGAAATGACAACAGCAAGATCTATAAGACCGCAATGCTGCCGGATAACGATCTCGTTTCGCATCTGCTTGACGCAAATGTTTCCACCACCGGCGAGGAGATCGAGCAGACCTCGGCATTGGTGAGCATCCTTGCGTGGGTGCTGCCGATCATACTGTTTGTCGCTCTCGGGCAGTTTATGTCACGCAAGATGATGGAAAAGATGGGCGGCGGGAACTCCATGATGTTCAACATGGGAAAGTCCAACGCCAGGGTCTATGTAAAATCTGCGGAAGGCATTAAATTTGCCGATGTCGCAGGTGAAGACGAGGCAAAGGAAAATCTCTCCGAGATAGTTGACTATCTGCACGATCCCGGCAAATACCGCGAGATCGGTGCATCGATGCCAAAAGGTATACTGCTTGTCGGCCCTCCGGGAACGGGCAAGACCATGCTCGCAAAGGCCGTCGCCGGCGAAGCGGATGTTCCGTTCTTCTCAATGTCCGGCTCTGAGTTTGTCGAGATGTTCGTCGGTATGGGTGCGAGCAAGGTGCGCGATCTGTTCAAGCAGGCAAAGGAAAAAGCACCCTGTATAGTTTTCATCGACGAGATCGACGCTATCGGCAAGAAGCGTGACGGTCAGCTTGGCGGAAACGATGAGCGCGAGCAGACGCTTAATCAGCTTCTCACCGAGATGGATGGCTTTGAGGGCAATAACGGCGTAATAATCCTTGCCGCAACAAACCGCCCCGAATCGCTCGACCCGGCGCTCACTCGCCCCGGCCGCTTTGACCGCCGCGTTCCCGTTGAGCTTCCCGACCTCAAGGGCAGGGAGGAGATCCTCAAGGTCCACGCCAAGAAGATAAAGATAGCCGAGGATGTTGATTTTAATAAGATCGCGCGCATGGCCTCCGGCGCCTCTGGCGCAGAGCTTGCAAACATCGTTAATGAAGCGGCCCTGCGTGCCGTGCGCGACGGACGGCGCTTTGCGACTCAGGCAGACCTTGAGGAGAGCATCGAGGTCGTCATAGCCGGCTACCAGAAGAAAAATGCTATTATGACCGACCACGAAAAGCACATAGTTGCATATCACGAGATAGGCCATGCCCTTGTTGCCGCAAAGCAGACTAATTCCGCGCCCGTGCAGAAGATCACGATCGTTCCGCGTACCTCCGGCGCGCTGGGCTACACCATGCAGGTCGAAGAGGGCAACCACTATCTCATGAGCAAGGCTGAGATAGAAAATAAGATAGCGACCTTTACAGGCGGACGCGCTGCCGAGGAGGTAGTGTTCGGCTCTGTAACGACCGGTGCATCTAACGATATTGAGCAGGCGACAAAGCTCGCCAGAGCGATGATAACGCGCTACGGCATGAGTGATGATTTCGACATGGTCGCAATGGAAACGGTAAATAACCAGTATCTCGGCGGCGACACATCGCTTGCATGCTCTGCCGATACTCAGGCCGAGATCGACCGTCAGGTGGTCGCGCTTATAAAAAAGCAGCACGATAAGGCGATAAAGATACTCACCGATAACCGCGATAAGCTCGATGAGCTTGCACGGTTCCTGTATGAAAAGGAAACCATAACAGGCGAGGAATTTATGGACATATTAAATAAGTAAACAGCGCGTGAAAACGTAAGAAGCCGGGAAGTCCCGACTCCTTGCGTTTTCACCGTTTTTTCGGCTTTCGATGCGGATGCAAGGCAAATGCAGACTGTCAAAGTAATACGCAGAGGGAAACCGACAATCACACAGAAATTGTGCAATTATTAAAAAATGCTGAAAAATGCGCAAAAACACGTTGCATTTCGCGTTAATTTGTTGTTAAATAATAATGTTATAAAATAGTTTGACTTGTTGCTCTAATGAGGAAGGCGTATGAACCTTACAGACATTTTATCGGTGCTCGGCGGTGCCGTGCTCGGCGCTGCGGTGGCGTATATCAACATGCGCATAAGCAAAGCGAACATGAACGCGTCAAATATGGCGGCTGTAATGGGCGTTAATATGCTGCGGCTGCTGCTTGACGCGGCGGCTCTTGCCGTGTGTTTTTTTGTTTGCAGGGCGTATGATCTTCCGATGATGGCAACGCTCATTGCGGCGGCCGTCGGTCTGTCCGGCGGCGGAATGCTGTTTTTGAAGATAATGGTCAACAAAACTCAGCCGCAAAGCAAAGATACGGCGGACGGAGGTGAAAATTAATTGAAAGAATTTTTCGAAAACTTTTTGATGCCGACTAAGACAATCTACTCAATGTGGGTCATAATGGCAGTGATCCTTCTTCTGAGCATCATAGCGACGCGCAAAATGAAAGACGTGCCCGGCCCTCTGCAAAACATTGCCGAGATGGCTGTGGGCGGACTTTTGAACTTCTTTGCCGGAGTCCTGGGAGAGAAGAAGGCGCGGCACTATTTCCCGATGCTGGCGTCGTTCTTCATCCTGATCATCGTCTGCAACTATTCGGGACTTATTCCCGGATCGGGAGATCTGTTCACGGTCCCTACATCGGTGCTGACGGTAACGGCGGCGCTGTCGACCATATCTTTTGTCGCCATCCAGTCGTCCGGCATAAAAAAGCATGGCCTTGGCAAATACCTCGGCACGTTCTTCAAGCCATTTGCGTTCCTGTTCCCGATCCTGATCCTCGAACAGTTTACGCGACCGCTTTCTATGGCATTGCGACTTTACGGCAATATTTACGGCGAAGAGCTTGCGGCAGAAACGCTGTTTGAACTGTTCCCGGTAGGATTGCCTATAGTCATGCACATACTTAGTCTTCTGTTCTGCTTCATTCAGGCAATGGTATTTACCATGCTGCTTGCCGTCTTTATCAATGAAGCGACCGAAGACGAAGAATAAACAAGTAAACACATACACAATTATAGGAGGAAACACAAATGTCAATAGCACAGGGTCTTATCGCAATAGGCGTTGCACTGGCCATCGGCCTGAGCACGATCGGCGTCGGTATCGGCCAGGGTCTTGCAGCCTCGAAGGCACTTGAGGGTATGGCACGTCAGCCGGATATGAAAGGTCAGCTTCAGTCTGTCATGATCCTTGCAATGGGCTTTATGGAAGCGCTGGCCATCTATGGTCTGGTCATCGCATTCATGCTTATTGCCAAGATGTAAGAATAGAAATAGCATCTTGAAAGGGGGAGACCAGATTGATTTTAGACATAGTTGGACTGCAGATTAGCGTACCTGAGTTCATACTTACTATTATCAGCTTCTTCCTGTTTATGTTCCTGTTGAACAAATTCCTTTTCAAGCCCGTTCTTAGCTTTATGGACGCGCGCAAGGCACGCATTGACGAAGGCCTTGCCGAGGGAAAGAAAGCCGAGGCCGCACTTGAAGAGAACAAGGCACAGCTTGCACAGGAGCTTGCTCAGACCGGCGCTGATGCACGCGGAGTTATAAACGCGGCACGCAGCGATGCCGAAAAGGCAAAGGGCGAGGTGCTCAATGCCGCCCATGCCGAGGCCGAGCAGCTTCATAAAAACGTCCGTGAGCGAGTGAAAAACGAGGAAAAGGCCGCCGTCGGTGAAATTGACGGCAGTATGCCCGAGCTTGTCGCTCTGTTGTCCGACCGTCTTGTCGGCGGCGGTGCGCAGGATAACAAGGCGCTCATCGACGATTGTGTCAGCAAAACCAAGGAATGATCCCGATGTATAACAGGAATTACGGGAAAGGAGGGATAGTTCTCAAGTGGATATCATATGGAAAATAGTTAACTTTATCATACTGTTCGGCGCTTTATATTTCGTCTGCCGGAAGATGAATCTTTTTGACAAGATGTTCGGCAGCCGCAGACGCGGCATAGGCGAGGAGATCGAAAACTCCGAAAAGGCAAAGGCGCAGGCCAAAGCCCTCGGAGAGGATATCGAAAAAGCCAGAGCCGAAAACGAAGAGCGCAAGCAGCAGCTTCTCAATGACGCCGAGGCTCAGGCTAAGGCCGACGGAGCGGCGATAGCGGCTGCCGGCGAGCAGGAGGCAAAAAGCCTTATCGAGAATGCCGAAAAGAGCGAAGGCCAGCTTATGGCTCAGATGCGCGACAGAGTGTCGTCCGACGCTGTGCGCCGCGTGGCTGAGATAACCGCAGAGGTACTTCGCAACGGCAGTTTTGAGGACTCCAAGCAGGCGCTGAATGATAAGTTTATCGAACAAATTAAAGAATTGGTATCGGCAATGCCGAGTGACATTTTGAACATGAACGAACTTAAAAAACTTGACATTTCAATAAAGAGCGCGCAGCCGCTGAGCGACGAGGAAATGAAGAAGCTCACGCAGATAATATGCGAGACCTTTATCTCATGCCACAATGAGGTCGATTCCGATGTTATAGGCGGCGTGCGTATGCAGGTGGGCGATACAGTTTATGACGGAACGCTTGCCCACACGCTCGACAGGCTCAGCCAGGATGTTGAAGACAACACCCGCCAGAGCGACAGTCAGATGAGATCTATCGCCGACGGAATCAAGCAGCAGCTTGAGAAGGTCAACGGCGATATAGACGTATTCCAGACCGGCGAGGTTCTCACCCTCGGCGACGGTATCTGCCGCGTATCCGGCCTTGCCGACGTTATGGCAGGCGAGATGCTCGAGTTCCCCGGCGGACTCAAGGGCATGGTGCAGGATTTGGACAAGAACAATGTCGGTGTTGTTCTGCTCGGACCGTTCGGCCATCTTCAGGAGGGCGACAGTGTCCGCCGTACAGGCAGGATCGTTGAAGTTCCTGTCGGCGATGCGCTTATAGGCCGCGTTGTTGACGCAATGGGCAGCCCCATCGACGGCAAAGGCCCCATCAAGACAGACTCCTTCCGCCCGGTCGAGAGCCCCGCTCCGAGCGTGCTTTCAAGGCACCCGGTTTCCGTGCCTCTGCAGACCGGCCTGAAGGCCATCGACGCGCTTGTTCCTATCGGCCGCGGCCAGCGTGAGCTTATCATCGGCGACCGCCAGACAGGTAAGACCGCGATCGCGCTTGATGCTATCATCAACCAGAAGGGCAAGGATGTCATCTGCATCTATGTTGCCATCGGCCAGAAGGAATCCACCGTATCGAGCGTTGTCGAAAAGCTGCGCAGTCACGGCGCGATGGATTACACGATCGTCGTTGCCGCAACGGCATCTGAGCCGGCTCCCATGCTTTATATCGCGCCTTACGCAGGCGCTGCAATGGGCGAATACTTCATGTACAACGGCAAGGACGTTCTCATAATATACGATGACCTGAGCAAGCAGGCCACCGCTTATCGTGAAATTTCTCTGCTGCTTCAGAGACCGCCCGGACGCGAAGCATACCCCGGCGATGTTTTCTACCTGCACTCCAGACTGCTTGAAAGAGCAGCTCGACTCAACGCAGAATCCGGCGGCGGCAGCATGACTGCTCTGCCGATCATCGAAACGCAGGCAGGCGATATCTCCGCTTACATCCCGACAAACGTCATTTCCATCACCGACGGTCAGATTTTCCTTGAGAGCGATCTGTTCCACTCCGGTGTTCGCCCGGCAATCAACGTCGGTCTTTCGGTATCCCGTGTCGGCGGTGCCGCCCAGCTCGGCGCCATGAAGCAGGTCGCAGGCCGCCTGCGTGTTGACCTTGCTCAGTATCGCGAGCTTGCATCGTTTGCACAGTTCGGATCGGATCTGGATAAGTCCACCCGCGATACGCTGCATCGCGGCGCTCGCATGACCGAAGTTCTCAAGCAGGGACAGTATGTGCCTATGAGCGCAGCTGATCAGGTAATTGCGATCTTCGCAGTTTCCGAGGGCTACGCCGACGACCTCGAGCTTTCGGATGTTGCACGTTTCGAGTCTGAGCTTATTGATTATGTAAACCGCAGCTACCCTGAATTCCAGGGTGAAGTGCTCAGCGGCAAGAAGCTGAGTGCAGATCAGCAGGCAAAGCTTAAAGAATGTATCGTAAATTTCAAGAAGACTTTCTGATAAACGGAGAAGGGAGGGGCATTAATGGCTAATATGCGCGCCATTCGCACGCGAATAAAAAGCGTGAAGAACACCGAGCAGATAACCAAGGCTATGAAGATGGTCGCGGTGTCCAAACTGCGCAGAACGCAGAGCAGCATGCAGGCAATGCGCCCCTTCTCTGAAAAGAGTCAAGAGGTCATGGACACGCTGCTGTCGGCTTCGTCGGGGCTTGATAACCGCTTCATAAAGCCTCATAAAGAGGTCAAAAAGGTCTGCTATGTCCTGTTTTTGGGCAACCGCGGCCTTTGCGGAGCGTATAACAGCTCGATACTGCACTATGCAAATTCGGTCATCAAGCAGGGCGGCAAGGACTACGGTCTTGTTGTCTGCGGCCGCTGGGGCAAGGATGTTCTTGCAAACAGCAGGCTCAACGTAATAAAGACCTTTGCAGAGCTGAGCGATACGCCGAATATTGATGAGGCGCTTGAGGTAGCCGATTACCTCAAGGGGCTGTTCACAAGCGGCGAATATGACGAGGTCCACCTTATCTATCAGCACTATGTAACGGCTCTGCGTCAGGACGCTACCTGCGTGCAGTATCTTCCTGCCGCGCCGAAGAAGAGCGAAAATCAGGGTCACGGCCGAATATTCATCTTCGAGCCGGACACGAACAGCGTTCTTGAAAGCGTAATGCAGCTTTATCTTAACAACAAGATAATGAGCGTTCTGCTCGACTCCAAGTGCGGTGAGCACTCGGCGCGCATGACCGCAATGACCGCCGCTGCCGACAGCACCAAGAGCCTCATTTCCGAGCTTGATCTCAAGCTCAACCGCGCGCGCCAGGCCGCGATCACGACCGAGATATCCGAGATCGTCGGCGGTGCATCCGCGCTTAAAAAGAAAAAGTAATCATCCCTTTAAAACCCCTTAAACAGGAGGTATGTCAATGGAAAACGGAATAATCAGAAGGGTCATAGGCCCTGTTGTTGACGTCCAGTTTCCCTCCGGCAAGCTGCCGGATATTTATAATGCGATCGAGGTAAAGCTCGAGGACAAGAAGATCGTCATGGAGGCTGTGCAGCACATCGGCGATAACAGCGTAAGATGCATCTCGCTGTTTTCCACCGACGGACTGTCTCGCGGCTGCCCGGCGGTCGATACGGGAGCACCCATTAAAATGCCGGTCGGTGAAGCGACGCTCGGCCGCATGTTCAATGTTGTCGGCGAGCCTATCGACGGTAAGGGTCCTGTAAACGCCGAAGAGTATATGCCAATTCACAGGCAGGCGCCTGCGTTTACGGATATTGCTCCGTCTACCGAAATACTCGAAACCGGCATCAAGGTCGTTGACCTGCTTGCACCTTACTCCAAGGGCGGCAAGATCGGCCTGTTCGGCGGTGCAGGCGTCGGTAAGACCGTGCTTATCATGGAGCTTATCCGCAACGTAGCTTACGAGCACGGCGGCTACTCCGTGTTTGCAGGCGTCGGCGAGCGCAGCCGTGAGGGCAATGACCTCTGGCATGAAATGACCGAGTCCGGCGTTATCAACAAAACGGCGCTCGTATTCGGCCAGATGAATGAGCCGCCCGGAGCGCGTCTGCGTGTTCCTCTGTCGGGCCTTACCATTGCGGAAAACTTCCGTGATGAGTCCGGCCAGGACGTGCTGCTGTTCATCGACAACATATTCAGATTCACTCAGGCAGGCTCCGAGGTTTCGGCACTGCTCGGACGTATGCCCTCCGCCGTCGGCTATCAGCCGACTCTGGCAACCGAGATGGGTTCATTGCAGGAGCGTATAACCTCCACACGCAACGGCTCGGTAACCTCGGTTCAGGCGATCTACGTTCCTGCCGACGACCTTACCGACCCTGCTCCGGCAACGGCGTTTGCTCACCTTGACGCAACCACCGTTCTGTCGCGAAGCATCTCCGAGCTTGGTATTTACCCGGCCGTCGATCCGCTCGAGTCTACCTCAAGAATTCTCGATCCGAACATCCTCGGCAAGGAGCATTACGAGACTGCGCGCGCGGTTCAGGCTGTGCTCCAGAAGTACAAGGAGCTGCAGGATATCATTGCAGTTCTCGGTATGGATGAGCTGAGCGTTGAGGATAAGGCCACCGTCAGCCGCGCAAGAAGGATCCAGCGCTTCCTTTCGCAGCCGTTCCACGTTGCCGAAAACTTTACCGGCGTAAAGGGCGCATATGTCAAGATGGAGGACACCATCCGCGGCTTCCAGGCTATCTTGGGAGGCGAGTGCGACGATCTGCCCGAGCAGGCGTTCCTCATGTGCGGAACTATCGACGAAGTGCTCGCAAAGCGCGATCAGTTCAGGTAAAGCGCCATGGCAGATAAGATCCATTTTCAGATCGCAACGGCAGACGGTGTGGTCTGCGATTCGATGGCAAGCTATGCGCTCATACCGCTTTCCGACGGCGACATCGGCGTGCTTTCCGACCATGCTCCAATGATCGGGGCGCTCAAGGAGGGCGTTGTCAGATATGTCTGCGAGGGTGAGGATCATTTTGCCGCAATAAGCGGCGGAGTTCTCAGCGTCGTCGATAATGAGGTCATCCTGCTTGCGCGCACGGCTGAGAGAGCAGAGAGCATTGACCTTGCCCGTGCTCAGGCTTCCGAGCGCAGAGCGCGTCAGCGCATTGAAGCACATGCCGCGAACACTGATATGAAGCGAGCCGAGCTTTCGCTCCAGCGCGCCATAGCCCGTGAAAAAGCATATACTATGCTTCATAAATAATTTAAAGCCACGGCGCACAGCCGTGGCTTTTGAATATCAGAAAGCACGCTCCGAGGGAGCGTGCTTTAGTTTTATTCGGTTCGCAGAGCGACGACGGGATCCTTGTTTGCCGCAACGCGCGAGGGAATAAGTCCGGCAACGACCGTCAGCAGCATGCTGATGGCAATAAGCGCTATGGCCGCAAGCGGCGGAAGCACGGCGTTTATCGAGTAAATGCCGGTAAGGTGGTGGACAACGGCGTTTATCGGGATGCACAGCAGTATCGTTGCCAGAATGCCGATAAGTCCTGCTCCGAAGCCGACTATAACGGTCTCGGCGTTAAACACGCTCGAGATATCCTTCTTCGAAGCGCCGATAGCGCGCAGAATGCCGATCTCCTTCGTACGCTCGAGAACGCTGATATAGGTGATAATACCTATCATTATGCTCGAAACAACGAGGCTTATTGCGACAAATGCGATGAGAACATAGGATATGACATCGATTATCGTAGTGACGGAGCTCATAATAAGCGCAACATAGTCTGTGTAGTTTATCTGATCCTCGGGGTCGACTGTGGAGTTATAATCTTCTATAACCTCCGCGACGGCATCCTTTGCGGCGAATGTTGCAACATAGATGTTAACGCCGGAAGGTGAGTCGAGATCAACATAGCCCAGTGTGCGCAGATTCTTTTCATAGCTTGAATCGGAGAAGGTCTCCGGCATCAGCTCGTCGTAAATAAGCCTGTAGCCTGCGTCGGTGAGATAGCAGTTATCAAACGCCTCGGCAAGGGAAGCGGTCGAGAGCTGGCTCATCTGCTTTTTCACCTCGTCGGCATAGGCGGTTTTTATCTGCTCGGTCATCATCTCGCGCATGTAGCTGAACAGCGTCTCGTCATCCATTGCCGAAAGCATATCGGCATACTCTGGATAGTTTTCAACGACCTGTTTTTCTATATCCTCGCGCGATACGCCGTCAAGCTTTTCATCAATCATTGAGCTTACATACGAATCCGGAGCAAGCGACATATAAGCTGTATAAAGCTCGGCCTTTTTTGCCTGATCTATGCCGGCGCAGTAGTCCTGCACGGCCTTTTTGATATCGTCAGAGGATAGCGCCTTGTCGTTTTCTTTAAACGGCAGCCCGGTGAACACGTCGTGCTGAGCATCGTCAAGCTGCTGCTTGACAAGATCTTTCTGCGCCGTCTGCTCGACAACGTATTTTGTCAGCGCGTTTGTATAGCCTATCGCACCGTTCATCATGCCGGTGACGGCATCCGCGCTCTGGCGAACTACGCCTACTATTTTAAGCTCAATCCCGTTGGCGTACAGTGTTTTAAGGCCAAGCTCATCGCTGCTGATATCCTTATATTTGCCCGTTTCGGGGTCCTTCTGCCAGCAGTCGGCAGGGAGGATGAGACTGAAGGTCTTTTTGCAGACATCGGCATAGCTCCAGCTTTCAAGCTTTGTTGTGTCAACTTCCTCGCCGCTCATGTAGCCCGTCATGGCCGACAGCATGTCGTTTGAGGACTTAAGACCCAGCGCGTACAGCACCATGTCCGATACCTCGTTGTTTTCGTCAACGATCAGAACGACCTCGTCATAGTTTTTCGGCCAGCTGCCGTACAGCACGTCGTACTGGTTTTGCAGCATGGGGCTTATCAGCCCGTCGTCACCGGGCAGCATCTCCTGCCAAACGACAAACTGACTTTGTGTGCTGCTCATGCCGGAGGAGGAGAACATGTTGTTCATTGACTGGTTCACCGATTGCTCTGCCTCGTCGCCGATCACGCCGGCGCGCATTTTGCTCATAAGGCTCATGACGTCGGATTTGACGATCTTGCCGTCGGCGTCCTTGGTGTAAAGGTTCATCGGCAGATTGTAGGTATACTGGATGTTCGTCGCGTTTTGACTGAGCTTTGAATCCTTGCTCATCTGCTCGTCGAGAAACACCTTGAGATCGGTAACATTGTTTTCCTGGATCTCGGCACTTGTCATGGCGTTCATCATTTCGTACATGATGGTGTTGCCGTAAACCGCGTCCTTGTCGTGCTTGTTCTTGGCGTTTTCGGAGTTTATGCCCATGAGCGTGGTCATGAGCGACGACATGTCAACCGACTCTGCCTGTATCGAGATCGGGTAGGATGACAAGGTGTCCTCCTGAACACGGTCGATATAGTTGTTGACGCCGGTCGAGATCGACAGTATCAGCGCAATGCCGATTATGCCGATGCTGCCTGCAAAGGCTGTGAGTATCGTGCGCCCCTTTTTGGTCATGAGGTTATTCAGCGACAGCGAGAGTGCGGTGATATAGCTCATCGCGGTTTTGCGCTGCACAGGCTCCGCAGCCTCGTCATCCTGCGCAGAATACGGCATCGTATCGCCGGTTATAAGGCCGTCCTTGAGCCTGATTATGCGCGAGGCGTAGCTGTCTGCAAGCTCGGGATTGTGCGTGACCATGATGATGAGCTTATCCTTAGATATCTCCTTGAGTATCTCCATGATCTGCACGCTTGTTTCCGAATCGAGCGCACCAGTCGGCTCATCGGCAAGCAGAATATCGGGATCATTCACCAGCGCACGGGCAATCGCAACGCGCTGCATCTGGCCGCCGGACATCTGGTTCGGCTTCTTGCCGAGCTGATCGCCAAGTCCTACCTGTTCAAGCGCCTTGACGGCACGCTCGCGCCGCTCTGATTTGCTCACGCCCGAGAGGGTGAGGGCAAGCTCGACGTTTGCAAGCACTGTCTGATGCGGAATGAGGTTGTAGGACTGAAAAACAAAGCCTATCGAGTGGTTGCGGTAAGTGTCCCAGTCGCGGTCGGTGTACTCTTTGGTAGATCGGCCGTTTATTATAAGGTCGCCGTCCGTATACTGATCCAAACCGCCGATGATGTTCAGCAGCGTTGTTTTGCCGCAGCCGGAGTGGCCGAGCACGGCGACAAACTCGGATTTTCTGAACTCAAGATCGATCCCCTTGAGCGCATGCACAGTCTCGTCGCCGACAGCATAGTCCTTGGTTATGCCTTTTAATTTGAGCATTCAGCACTTCTCCTATTTTAAATGTACAATGGTATGATTATCGGCTTTTTTGAAATCAAAGTCAAGTGCTGTAACAAAAAGTTCAGAAACTGGATGCATTTTTGCAGTGTTGACATTTATGACACCATGGGTTAAAATAACCCTGTTATGCCTCCGTAGCTCACCAGGATAGAGCGTGCGCCTCCTAAGCGCAAGGTAGTGAGTTCGAGTCTCGCCGGGGGTGCCATGTCGGAGCAAGCACAGTGTTGCTTGCTCTGATTTTTTAGTATATTATAGTGTAGCATCAACCGAATATAAGGAGGGGCAGAATGAAAACCGCAGCAATAATACTGGCAGCAGGCAAGCCCTCGGATATAAAAACTCCGAAGCCGCTTATCCATATCGGCGGAAAAAGTATGCTCGCGTATGAGATAGACACGCTCGACTCCGTTCCGGTGGACGAGATCGCCGTTGTGGTCGGATATAAGGACAGCATCGTTAAGAAGCATCTTGAGAACTACCGCGTGACCATCGCGGCGAACCGCCATTTCAGCGAGACCGAGATGCTCGATTCCGTCCTGCTCGGCGTTGAAAAGCTCAGCGTTAAGCCGGGCAGGCTGCTTGTCCTGCCGGCCGACACGCCGCTTGTCAGCGAGAAAACGTGCAGCACGCTTTTGGAAGCCAAATGCGATATCGCCGCGATACCGAGATACAACGGCTTGTCCGGCCACCCGATAATGTTCACGGCCAAGGCGCTCAGGCTCCTTGCCGATTACGACGGAACCAACGGAATGCGCGGCTTTGTCGCCAACAATGCGGACGGAATTCAATACATCGACGTGCCCGATCCGGCAATATGCATGCGCGCAAGGGGAGATAAGTTCATCGAGCAGCTCACAGCTTACGAGATCGAGCGCCGCACCAATGGCAGACTGCACGCCGAGATCGAGGCAAATCTTGCACTGAGCATGCCCGTTATGAATGCCGAGCTCAGCCGCGTTTTAAACCTCGTTGAGAGCACCGGATCGCTGCAAATGGCGAGCGACTGCGTCGGAATTTCTTACTCAAAGAGCTGGAAGAGCATCAAAAACCTTGAGCTTGCGCTTGGCGTCAGCATAATCGAAAGCACCGTCGGCGGCAAAAGCGGCGGCAACTCGCAGCTCACCGCAGCAGGGAAGTACTTTTTACGTCAATACGACGAAATGCTCAAAGATGCCGAAAAACTGGGTAAATGGCTGTTTTCTCAGTATTTTTCTGACGAAACTATGCAAAAGATACAAAAACTCGGCTGATTTTTCTACACTCTTTACCCACCTAAACTGCGCTCTGTTTTCAAAAATATAACGAGTGGGGCAGCGTTTTATATTAATTATTGATAAATAATTAATTTATATCGCGAAATATTAGAATCGTGAGGAACGAAAGTTTTCGATCCTCGCGATTTTTGCTATTTTAATGACAAAAACCGCGAACTTGTTTAATCACGAAGATTTATCAATCAGCACGACACAATTTGTTTATTTTTAAACGATTAATAATTGCAAAATAGCACTTGTCCGAATCAGTCATAAAAATACCAATTTCACGAGTTTTTCGAGATTTTTAGTCCTTGACTTTGCTCAAAAGTTAGTTTACTTTTTAACTTGTCAGCAGGAGGGCGCAGCAAATTGAATCCTCTCTGCACTCAGATCGGCCATCTGTGAATCAGAAAAGAAAAAAGGTGATCCGATGGAAAAAACAAATAAGATCCAGCTTTCCACAGCCCTGAAGCTCGGCGGCGCCCTTATGGGCACCTGCATCGGCTCCGGCTTTGCAACCGGCTCGGAATGTCTGTCGTTCTTCATAACCTATGGGATCAAGGGCGCGATCGGTGCGCTGATCATTTCTTTCGTCATCTACTTCCTGTTCACGAGGGAACTGTTCAACAAGGGCCAGGAGCTGTCGGAAGAGCAGTGCACATCGCTGTTCACCTATTATTTCGGCAAAACGGTCGGCTCGATACTCGACTGGTTCTGTGCCATCCTCGTCGGCGGCTGCTATCTGATTATGCTCTCCGGCGCCGGCACAACACTCCACCAGTATTTCGGCATTCCAGTTGTAGCAGGCTCTGCGATAATGGCAGCGGCGGCGATAGTGACGGTATGGTTCGGACTTCGCAAGCTCACCTCCGTGATCGGCCTCATATCTCCGTTCATGGCTGCGCTGACCATCATCATCGGTGCAATGGCGCTTTTCAAAGCGGACTTTTCGGTAACGGCCTCCACTCTTGAGCAGCTGCATCTTTCCAAGGCAGCGCCCACATGGTGGATCGCCGGTATCCTTTACCCCTGCTTCTGCATGCTGACCCTGACTCCGGCGCTGCCCTCGATGGGCGCAACGGCGCCTAACAAAAAGACAACGACCTTCGCAGCTGCCTTCGGCGTAACGTTTTTCCACACTGCACTTGCGGTCGTCGTCATGGCCATCTTCGGAAACCTCGCCGTTGTCGGCTCATCACAGGTTCCGAACCTCGAGCTTGCGGGGCTGTTCAGCCCGGCGGTGCGAACCCTGTTTATGGTAGTTATAGTCCTTGCAATTTACACAACCGCCTGCCCTATGGCATGGGGCTTCTGCGGCAAGATCGCAAAGGACGAAAAATCTGCCAAGTACAGAATTTGTATTCTGGCACTTACGATAGTTGGAATGATTTGTTCCTATCTGTTCCCCCTCGCAACACTCATTAATTTCATGTATAGCATTTCCGGCTATGTTGGAGCGGTTGTTTCTGTGGGGATGATAGTCAGTAACATCATTAGAAAGAGAAAGCCTAAAAGAAATATAAGCACAAGCGAAAAGTAAATGAGGGAGACAACAGTAAATGAGATTTGTAAAAAGCATTTATGCGGTTGATTCTCACACAATGGGTGAGCCCACTCGCGTTGTAGTCGGCGGCATTCCGAATGTGCCCGGCAACACCATGATGGAGAAAAAGCACTATCTTGAAGAGCACTACGACAATATTCGAACGGCGCTGATGCTTGAGCCTCGTGGCCATAGAGACATGTTCGGCTCGATCGTTCTCCCACCATGTGACCCCGAAGCCGATTTGGGTATCGTATTTATGGAAGGTGACGGATTTGTAAACATGTGCGGGCACGGTTCTATCGGAGCATGTGCTGTCGCGGTTGAGACCGGACTCGTCGAGGCAAAAGAGCCGTATACAGATATAACTCTTGAGTGCCCTGTCGGTCTGATCAAAGCTCGGGTTGAGGTTGATCATTGCAAGGCAAAGTCGGTTACGATTGTCAATGTTCCGTCGTTCCTCCTATACAGTGATGTTGAAGCGGATATTCCCGAGCTCGGTAAAGTTAAATTCGACATTGCCTATGGCGGAAATTTTGCTCTGCTCATACACTCTGATTACCTCGGCGTTGATATCTGTCCCGAAAACCTTTCGGTGCTGATTGAAAAGGCAAACATCATTCAAAAATGGGTGGATGCCAACATGGAGGTAAAGCATCCTACAATGCCGGAGGTAAGTGGAGTTGCAATGATTGAGGTTTACGGTCCTCCGAAATCTCAGGATGCAGATTATCAGGATGCGGTTATCTTTGGACATTCCATTGACCGCTCTCCCTGCGGCGTTGGCACATGTGCAAAGATGGCGACGCTCGTTGCAAAGGGCGAGCTGAACATCGGCGATAAATTCGTTTATGAATCGATCATTCGTACCAAATTCTCCGGCAAGCCTCTTGAGAAAACAAAGGTTGGCGATTATGACGCGATAATCCCCGAAGTAACGGCATCCGCTTATATAACCGGCTTCAATCATTTCGTTTTCGACGAAGATGACCCTGTGCTCTATGGTTTTAGGGTGTAAGACTTAAAGTCTTAAAGTATAAAGTATATATAAAAATATACATAGGAATTAATAGGAGGATATTTATGAACAAGAAAGTAGGTACAAAAGCGTATGTGTGTGCCTTCTGCATTGCGGCCGCGTCAAACTTCGGCTTCTCTGTAATCTATGCATACACAAGCTACTATGTCGCTTTCCAGACCGCAACCGGCTTTACCAACACACAACTCGGTCTGCTTCTGACCGTTCTCGGTATTGCATCAACCATCCTGTATCTTCCCGGTGGATATCTGGCGGACAAGTTCAGCCCGATCAAGCTCATGACCATTGGACTTATCGGTGCAGGTGCAATCGGCTTTATTATAGCCCAGTTCCCGAGCTACCCGATTATGTTGGCGCTCTACTTTATCTGGCCGGTATTTGCAATACTCATTGCGTGGAATCCGCAGATTAAAGTCCTCAGACTCATAAGCGAAGATGATCAGCAGGCAAAAATCCAGACAATGCGCGCTTATGGCCGCACGCTCCCGATACTCATTATCTCCCTCGCAGGCAGCAGCCTCTTGGCTCTTCTCCAAGAAGCAACCGCTCTTAAAGTTACACTTTACATGTACAGCAGCCTTGCAATAATCTGCGCGATCATTGCAGCAATTACTTATTCTCCCGTTCCCTCCCAGCTTGCGGCAGCTCAGGAAAAGAGCGTTGACCTCAAAGAATACGGTAAGGTTCTGAAAATGCCCGAGGTATGGGCAATAGGTCTTATAGGTTTTGCAGCTTACACTGCAAGCACCGGTGTAACCTATCTCCAGCCTTACCTTGCGGATGTCTTTGGACTGAGCGCTGCAACTTCTTCTGTCTTTGCAATTATAGCAAAGAACTGTGCACTTGTCGCGGCTCCTATTATCACTTGGATTGCTATTAAGGCAAAAATTCCCGTAACCAAGGTTCTCGGCTATTCACTCATCCTTGCTTCGGTTTGCTTTATAATCTACATCCTGATGCCGACACAGACTCTTATCCTTGCCCTGTGCATAGTGTTTTATATGGTTTCCGCACTGTGCATCATGTCCACTTGGGCACTGCAGTTTGTACCCGTATCAGAGGTTGAAATCCCCATGGCTGTCACGGGCAGCGCAATCGGTGTTATTTCGATGTTCAGCTTTGTGAGCGATATCTTCTACTCCGCAGTCTGCGGTCACTTTATTGATACCTATGGTCTCGGCGGTTACAAGTGGATATTTGTAATGACGGTTGTTGTTCTTCTCGCAGGTGCAGCTGCTTGCATGTACATTGTTAAGAAGATTAAGGCACGCAAGGCAAAGACTCTGTGATTCCGAAGCTTTTAGAAAGATTAAAACTAGAGAAAGACAAAGAGGAGACGTAAACATGCAAAACAACAAAATTGACTGGAAGCGTGCCATAATCCTTGGCGGTGCGTTTATGGCAACATGCATCGGCTCGGGATTTGCAACCGGCTCGGAATTCCTATCCTTCTTTGTTGCACACGGAATTCCCGGTGCAATCGGAGCGATAGCAATTTCGCTGATCATATACTTCCTGTTCACCAAGGAACTTTTCAACAAGGGCCAGGAGGTTTCCGAAGCCGACCAGCACAACATTCTTGCCTACTACTTCGGCAAGATCGCCGGTGAAGTTTTCGACTGGTTCAGCGCCATTCTCGTCGGCGGCTGCTACCTGATCATGCTCAATGGCGCCGGCACTACTCTTAACCAGTACCTCGACTGGGATCCCCTTATCGGCGCATGCCTGATGGCGGTTGCCTCCGTTATTACCGTTTGGTTCGGCCTGCGTAAGCTTACCGATATCATCGGCTCTATCGGACCTTTCATCGCACTGTTCTCCGTAATCATCGGCGTTGTTGCTCTTACTAAGGCAGACTTCAGCAACGTTGACGCTGTTCTTCCCACTATGGAACTCAGCAAGGCATCTCCCACCTGGTGGCTGTGCGGTATCGCATACCCCTGCTTCGCAATGATGACCCTTACTCCGGCACTTCCTTCTATGGGTGCAAGCGCAATTAACAAGAAGACCACCACCGCAGCAGCAGTATTCGGCGTTATCTTCTTCCATGCAGCAATTGCAATCATCGTGTTCGCGATCTTCGGCAACCTCGATATCGTCGGCACCGCTCAGGTTCCTAACCTCGCTCTGTCCGGTCTGCTCGGACCTGTTGCTCAGGGCATCTTCGTTGTAATGATCATCCTCGCAATCTACACCACCGCTTGCCCGATGATGTGGGGCTTCTGCCGCAAGATCACTACCAATGAGAAATCCGCAAAGTACAGAATCGCAATCATTGCTCTGACCGTTCTCGGCATGATCGGCACTCGTCTGTTCCGCCTCGGTGACCTCATCAATGTTATCTACAGCATTTCCGGCTACGTCGGAGCGGTTGTTCTTGTCGGTATCCTCATCAGCAATATAATCCGCAAGAATAAGGCAAAATCAGCAGCAGCTGAATAATTCTCTCCCTAAACCAAATACACAGCGTCCCGGGATACCCGGGAACGCTGTGTAAAAAAAGCTTATATTTATCAAATTTGCTGATGTTTTAGCTGATTTGATGCAAATTATTAATAAATTGTATACAACGGCAGCCTGAAAGGAGGGCGGCAGAAAAATGACCCAGCAACACACAAACAATCACGCCGAAAAAGACACCAACAGGCTCATAACCGATGATTATGAGTGCTATAAGGACTGCCGGAACTGTCCTTTCCCCGGCGCAAAATGCTATCAAACCAAGTATGACCACTATAACACCGGTCTGCTAATACACAAACAATAAGGAGCAAAACATGGAAAAGAAGATTCTCAATGATTTCTGCTTTCATAAGCCGAAAACTCTTGATGAAGCGCTTGTTCTGATAGATAAGTATCAGGAAAACGGCCTTCTGATGGAGGGCGGCTCTGAGGTTATTCCCAACATGAAGTCGCTTGTAGTCACCCCGGATCACATCATATCCCTCAAGCACATTCCCGAGTTTGATTACATCACATACACTCCCGGCGAAGGCCTGCACATCGGCCCGAGCTGCACCCTGACCAAGGTCGAGTACGACCCCAACGTACAGAGCGTTTATCCCTCGCTGTACATGGGCGTACATGGCATGTCCAACACCAATATCCACAATATCAGCACCGTGACCGGCAACATCTGCTACGCAGTTCCCTCTGCGGATACCGCGGCTCCGCTGCTGACCCTCAACGCAGAGCTGAGCGTCAAGTCCGTTGACGGCGAGCGCAAGGTTCCCATCACCGAGCTGTTTGCCGGCGTTCGCCGCACAACGCTCAAGAAAAACGAGATCGTTACGGATATCTTCGTTCCTCAGCCCGATCCGAGAGCCGTTACCGTTTACTACAAAAACCCCTGCCGCAAGGCGCTTGACCTTGCAATAGCCGGCGTTGCAACCTACACGGTTCTCGATGATAACGGCGTTGTTGAGGATGTTCGCATTGCCATGAGCGCAGTTGCCGTCGTTCCCAAGCGCGCATACGAGGCAGAGCAGATGCTCAAGGGAAAGAAGCTCACCGAGGAGCTTATTAACGAAGCTGCAAACCACGCCTCGCTGCACGAGTGCTCGCCGATAAGCGACATCCGCGCTTCCGCCGACTACCGCCGCGAGCTTGTCCGCCTTTCCGTGCGCGACGGCCTTATGCTCGCAATCAAGGAGGATAAATAAGAAATGACACAGATAGTTAAACTTCATGTTAACGGCGTTGACTATGAGTTGGCGCTTGATACCAGAACCACGCTTGTTGACGCTCTGCGCGACCATCTCGGCCTCAAGGGCGTTAAGAAAAGCTGTGACGAAGGCGAATGCGGCGCATGCACCGTCCTGCTCGACGGCGACGCGATCGCATCATGCACTTACCTTGCCGTCGAGGCCGAGGGTCACGACATCGTAACGATCGAAGGCCTTGCAAAGGACGGCGTTCTGCACCCGATGCAGAAGGCGTTCATCGACTGCTTTGCCGTTCAGTGCGGCTTCTGCACCCCCGGCATGATCCTTGCCGCGGTTGCAATGCTCAACCACTATCCCGATCCCACCGAGGAGCAGGTTCGCGATATCATGCGCGGCAACATCTGCCGCTGCACCGGCTACACCAAGATAATCGACGCGATCATGCAGGCAAAGGAAGTTATGAAAAAGCAGGCGGCAGGGGAGATCAATGAGGAGACGCTCCCCAAGCCCGAAAGCGTATACAAGGCCGGTCCCATCGCACAGTGCGGCGGCTGATAGGAGGATGCACAATGGCAGATAAAGAATACTATTCCATAGGTAAGGGCGAGATCCGCCAGGACGCAGCGCTTAAAGTCACCGGCGCCGCTCTCTATTCCACCGATATCCACCCCAAGGGCATGGTCTACGGCAAAATTCTCGGCAGCCCCATCCCTCACGGCATAATCAAGAGCATCGACATATCCGAGGCAGAGAAGCTCCCCGGCGTCGTCGCAGTCGTAACCGGCGAGGACGGCCCCGATCATCCGACCGTCGGCGGATACCTGACCGATAAGTTCATCATGTGCCGCGTCGGCGATAAGGTTCGCTGCGTCGGCGACCCCGTTGCGGCAGTTGCGGCAACCTCCGAGCAGATCGCCGAGGCTGCATGCAAGCTCATCAAGGTCGAATACGAGCCGCTGCCCTATGTCCTCGACCCCGAAGAGGCATACAAGGAGGACTGCCCGGCAATCGTACACGATGATGTACAGAGCTACAAGCGCCTTGACCTTCACGGCGTAGCTCACAGCTTTGACCGCAAGCACCCCAACCAGGCCATCAAAAGACGTGTTCGCCACTGCGACCAGTTCGGCCTCAACCCCGACGATTACGCAACTCCCGAGGAATACGATGCAGCCTTCGGTGCAAAGTTTGACGAGGTTTACGAGAATGCATACCTCAAGCTGCCCGAGCAGCGCTATGAGTTCCCTCGCGTGAGCCACTGCTTCATGGAGCCACACGTCACCGTTGTTGAGCCTCTCACCGACGGCGGCATCGAGGTCTGGGCAAGTGAGCAGGGCGGACGCCTTGTAAAATACAGCATGTCCGCAGCGTTCGGCCTCAAGCCCTCGGACTTCCACATGCACGTTCCGTTCATGGGCGGCGGCTTCGGCGGCAAGGACGATTGCCCTGTAACAGGCCCCTGTATCATGCTTGCACTCAAGTCCCACAGACCCGTAAAGATAGTCCAGACCCGTGAAGAGGTCTTCTCCAACGGCACTCCTCGTCCCGGTGGCGCTATCTACGTCAAGGACGCATTCAATAAGGATGGCTCCCTTGCGGCGCGTAAGGTGACTGCATTTATCAACTGCGGCGCTTACACGACCTCCGCTCTTGTCATGCTCGACCACAGCGTTTACGGTGTTTCCGGCAACTACAGCAACCCCTGCCTTTGGGTCGATGCTTACGGCGTTTACACCAACACCGAGAATAACGGTCCTTACCGTGCACTCGGCTGCGAGCTGTTTGTTTACGCCATCGAGCGTAACCTCGACCTTGCAGCGGAAGCACTGGGCATAGATAAGTACGATATCCGCAAGATAAACGTTCTCCGCAAGGGCGATATCGACGGCCACGGCCAGCTCGTTTACAACAACGGCAGCGACGAGGCTATAAGCGCAGCCGCAAAATTCATCGAGTGGGATAAGCCTGCTCACGCTCCCGAAGGCCCCTGGAGATATGGCAAGGGACTTTCCCTCGGCAATAAGTTCACCGCTTACGGCAAGACCGGCACTGAGGCAAACGTCACCATTCTCGACGACGACAAGATCGAGATAGCCGTCTCCCACGTTGAAATGGGTCAGGGCGCGCTGACCGTTGACAGCCAGCATGTTGCTGAGTTTTTCCACGTTCCCATGAGCCAGATCCGCATCCGCAATGAGAACAGCGACTTCATGCCCTACGACGAAGGCACCTACTGCTCACGCGGTACTTATATAAACGGCAACGCCATCATCCTTGCGTGCGAGGATGCACAGCGCCAGCTTTTCGAGCGTACCTCCAAGCGCCTCGGCGTTCCCGTTGAGCGTCTTGCCACCGCAAACAGCAAGGTATATGACAAGGAAAACCCGGATAACTTCCTGTATTTCCATGACCTCTACGAGCACGGCGGCTGGGCACCCGAAAGCAAGCTCGTCGGCCGCGGCACCTTCTCTCCCGAGCAGGCGCTAAACAATCCCAAAAACGCTCAGGGCAACCCCGTGCTGTTCTACTCCATCGGCTCCTGGGGCATGGAAGTCGGCGTCAATATCGAGACCGGCGAGGTCAAGCTCGTTAACTGCGGCGGCTTCTACGATGCGGGCCGCGTGCTCAACCGTAAGACATGCGAAGGCCAGATCGAGGGCGCACTTTCCATGGGCCTCGGCCAGGCGATCTTTGAGGAGATCATGATAAACGACAAGGGCCGCGTAATAAACGGCAACTACCGTGACTACAAGATCCCCACCTTCATGGACAGCCCCACCAACGATAAGCTCCATGTTGACTTTGTCGGCGATCCGTTCCCGACCGGCCCGAACGGCGCAAAGGGCGTCGGCGAGGTCGCACTCATCCCCGTTATGGCTGCGTTTGCAAACGCAATTTACGCAGCAACCGGTGCAGAGATCCACAATATCCCCATGACTCGCGAAAGGATCCTCCAGTCTCTGCGCGATAAGGAAGCAGAAAAAGAAGCGTAAATAAAGAAAAAGGAGAAAAATCGATGGAACACAAATCGGATTTTCTGGTGCTCGGCGGCGGCATTATCGGCTGCTCCGTGGCATACTTTCTCAGCAAAACCGGCGCTTCCGTCACAGTTCTTGAACGCGGTGATACCGCGTTCGGAACGGCGGGTGCATCGGGCGGACTTATAAACTGGATCACCTGCGGCGAAACGCAGATGGAGCTGTTTATGAGAAGCCAGGATATGCTCGAGCATCTGCAGGAAGAGCTCGGCGCGGACTTTGAGCTTAACTACAACAGCTACAACATGCAGATCATCTCCAACCAGATCGAATGGGATGCCTCGGCACAGCTTATCAAGGACTTCAAGCTCCCCGGCTTTGAGGCAAAGCTCATCGACAGCTACGAATCGCACCTGCTTGAGCCTTGCGTTACCGAGGACATGCTCGGCTCGATCTATGTTCCGAGAGTGCACTATCTCAACCCCATAAAGTTTGCTCTTGCCTACCGCAGCGCAGCCGTTAAGCACGGCGCAAAGTTCGTTAACGGCGCAGAGGTAACGGAGATATTGCATGAGGGTGCTCGCGTTATCGGTGCAAAGGCAAAGGGCGAGTGCTGGTATGCCGGAACGACGATCAACTGCACCGGTGTATGGTCGGAAAAGGTCTCGGCAATGGCAGGCTCCAATGCACCCATACATCCCATCAGAGGCGAGTTTGCGATAACCGAGCCTGTTAAGCACTTCTGCAACACAACGATCAGCAGCGCTCAGTATCAGACGATAGTTCAGCACCCCGAGCTGTTTCCGGCAGCGGCTATAAAATATAACCTCGGCTTCTCCGTCGAGCAGACCTCCACCGGCGCGTGCATAATCCACGGCACACGTGAAATGAACTCCGGCCTTGACAACAGCGTCATTCCCGAGGTCATCGAGCTTCTCATTCAGACCGCGTGCAAGTTTATCCCCAAGCTCGGAACCCTGCGCATCATGCGCACCTATGCAGGGGTGCGCCCCGGCACTCCCGACGGCGATCCGTACATCGGCCTTGTAAGCGGCGTTCCCGGCTTCTGCGAATGCTGCGGCCACGGCGGCGAGGGCATTGCACTTTCGCCGGCAACCGGCGAAGCTATCGCCGAGCTGCTGATCGACGGCCACACCAAGCACTGCGATATCTCTCGCTTCTCGCCCGACAGAGTTGAGAAAGCCTGAATACGGAAAGGAATGGTCTAAATGAGTCAATCCATGAGAATTACGGATCATCCCATCCTCGGAGCGGATGAACCGAAAAAGAAAGTCACCATATACTACGAGGGTACTCCCATCAAGGCAAACGAAGGTGAGCCTATCGCCATCGCTCTGGCCAATGCAGGCATCCGCACGCTGTATGTCACCGAGAAGATGAACAAGCCCAGAGGCATCTTCTGCGGCCAGGGACGCTGCGGCTCCTGCCGCATGATCGTAGACGGAGTTCCCGATGTGAAAACATGCTCGACTCCCGTTAAGGACGGCATGAGGGTGCAGGTTCAGCACGGTCTGGCATGAGGAGGTATTAACGTGAAAGAACTTGAACGCGAAATACTTATAATCGGTGCAGGCCCTGCCGGCATCTCCGCTGCCATCGAGGCGGCAAAGGCAGGCGCGAAGGTCACCGTTGCCGATGAGCACGACACCATCGGCGGCCAGCTGTATAAGCAGATCCACAAATTCTTCGGCGCGGCCGACAACCATGCCGGTATGCGCGGCTTTGAAATAGCACGCAAGCTTGAGCAGGAAGCAAAGGAACTCGGTGTTGAGTTTTGGCTCAGCACGGTTGCCTATGGCATCTTCAAAGAGGGCGTAGGCATCGTGCGCGACGGCGATAACTTCATCGTCAAGGCAAAAAAGGTCATCGTTGCCGCAGGCGGCATTGAAAACACAACGGCTTTCCCCGGCTCAACTCTGCCCGGCGTAATGCTCGCCGGCGCTGCGCAGACCATGACAAATATCCACCGCGTGCTCCCCGGCAAGCGCATGGTCGTTGTAGGCAGCGGAAACGTCGGCCTTATCGTTGCATACCAGATGCTCCAGGCAGGAGCAGAGGTGCTTGCCGTTGTCGAGCGTGACGATCACATCGGCGGATATGGCGTGCATGCCGAAAAGATTCGCACGGCAGGCGTGCCCATTCTCACCGATACCATTATTAAATGCGCATCCGGCAAGACCTCCGTTGAGGGCGTGACCACCGTCAAGCTTGACAGTAACGGTGCCGAGATCGCCGGAAGCGAGCAGGGGTTTAACGCCGATACCGTCATAATGGCGGTCGGCATGGCACCGCTGACGGAGCTTCTGTGGAACATCGGCTGCCGCTTTGAATTCATCGGCGAGCTGGGCGGCTATGTTCCTGTGCATAATGAATTTATGCAGACAAGCGTTGACGGCATTTATGCAGCAGGCGATATCACCGGCGTTGAGGAAGCCTCCGTTGCGATGGAGGAGGGCTGCATCGCAGGCATTGCCGCGGCTTCGGCATGCGGACATATAAGCGCCGAGGAATGCAGCGCACGCTGCGCAAGTCATATTGACGCACTTGCGGTTCTGGAAAGCGGCGAATACGACGGTGAGCGCAGCGCCGCAAGAGCAAAGAAACTCGAGCTGTACAAAGCAAGCGAAAAATAAGAGGTAGATCAGTATGCACGATGGAATTTTATATACCGGAGTTCCGAACCGGCAGGAGCTGAAAAATGCCCCGGGAATACCAGCGGCCGACAGCATAGGTGCCGGCGGAACGGCCTTTATCGAATGCCTTCAGACAATTGCCTGCAACCCCTGCGAAGCCAACTGCCCGACAGGCGCGATAAGCATAGGCGCTCAGATAGCAAACCGGCCCGTGCTCGATGCAAAAAAGTGCGTCGGCTGCGGAACATGCGTGTCAAAGTGCCCCGGGCTTGCCATTACCGTCATTGCCCGAAAACGTGACGACGCTACCACCGTGCTGTCCTTACCTTATGAGTACTTCCCACTGCCGTCGGCCGGGGATACGGTCGCGGCGGTGGACCGCGAGGGTCGCTTTGTGTGCGATGCGAATGTGCTTAATGTCAAGCCCATGAGCGCGCACCAGAGCACCAGCGTGGTCAAAATCGAGTTTCCCGAAGAATTCACATTCAAAGTCAAGTCTATAAATACCTTTCATTGGAGGTCTAAAAATGGATGACAATGTTATCATCTGCCGTTGCCATGAGATAACCTACGGCGAGATCGTCAAGGCCATCGAGGACGGTGCGATTTCCGTCACGGGCGTTAAAAAGCGTGTCGGAAGCGGCATGGGAAGCTGCCAGGGCAAATACTGCGAGCACCTTGTCGCACAGATCATTTCCGAAAAGACCGGTATCCCCGTAAGCGAGCTGCTCCCGGATACAAAGCGCGCCCCCGTTCGCCCCGTTGACGCAAAGGTTTTTCTCAAATAAAACGACAAAAAAGGGTCACTGTCCTTCGACTCTGACCCTTTCACAGAAAGATTGCAAGACATTTTTTTGTCAAATCCTATTTACTTTTCGTATTAATCCATGTATAATTATAGCATTATATAATCAATGCTCTGGAGGTTACAATGAAGCTTGACCGAATTGAGATATTCTGTGCCGTTGCGCGAAATATGAGCTTTACAAAGGCGGCCGAAGAGTGCGGCGTAGCTCAGTCTGCGATCAGCATGCAGATAAAAGCTCTTGAAGATGAGCTGGGCTTTCCTCTTTTCGAGAGAAGCACAAGGAAGGTGTCCTTCACCGACGCAGGTCAGAGCTTTTATGTCGATTGCATTAAGCTCCTCACGGGATTTGACGATGCTCTCGACCGCGCCGTTTCGACCCATAAGGGCAAACGTCTTTTCATCACCATAGGAATTGAGGGTCTCATGCAGACCTCGTATAAGGCCGCGGCAATACGCAGATTCAATGCCGCGCATCCCGATATTCAGGTGATTCCGCGTCAGGTCGAGCGCGATAAAAAGTATGAGGAACTAAGCAGCGGAGATATTGATCTTGTTTTCGATATCCCTCAGTATTATGTGCTTAACAATAAGATACGCAAGGCAGGCTCTATCTGCAACGACCATTGCCTTATGGTCCACAGAGAGCATCCGCTTGCATCGAAAAAGAGCGTTGGCAGGAAGGAGCTTTCCGAGTATGTCACGTTCTGGGGCGGCATCCCCAAGGTGGAGGATTATATCACAAAGCTCTATCTTAACTATTTCCGCGATGCCGGAATAGAGCCGGAGCACGTTATCTATGTCCCCGAGCAGGATGTTGCAACATTCATGGTGGCTGCAAATATGGGCGGCAATATCGTGCCCACCTCCGAAAAAGAGCAGATGAACACGGAAAACTTCCGCTTTATCAGGCTCGAAGCGCCGCTGACGTTTGAATCGGCCTGGCTGTATTCGTCGAAGAATCAGAATCCGGCGCTGCCGCTTTTCATAAAAACGGTCGAGGAAATGGCCGAGGAATACAATGACGAGGCAAACCGCCGAGCGCGCAATTCTTGAATGCGGAGGATGAGCAATGAAAAAAGTGGTTCTTTTCGGCGCAGGGCAGGTCGGATCAATGACTGCAAGATTGCTCGGCCCCGATTATATGATCGTCTGCGCTGCGGATAATTCCCCGGAAAAATGGGAGACTGAGCTTGCCGGTATTCCGGTGACTTCTCCCGAGGATAGCCTTATCAGCGCGCCGGACACGTTCTGCTTGTGTGTGCTCGATCCCGAGCGCGAGGCACAGATGCGCCGGCAGCTTGAGGATATCGGCTTTAACGGCGAGATAATAACGCCTGCAAGCCTTAAAATTTTTGACGCGCGCACAGCTACGATGCGCCTTATCGCCGAGCAGATAAATGCTGCGGATGTGCCGGGTGACGTCGCCGAGCTCGGCGTTTACCGCGGCGATTTCGCTGTGCTTTTAAACCTCGCTTTCAAAGAGCGGCGGCTCCACCTTTTTGATACCTTTGACGGCTTTGACGAGCGCGACATTGCAGCCGAGCGCGAAAACTCCTATTCCGGAGCCAAAGCCGGCGATTTCGGCGACACGGCCAAGGACAGCGTTGACAAGCGCTTGTTTTTCCGCGAAAAGGCCGTGTTCCACAAGGGATTTTTCCCGGATACGTTCAAAGGCTGCGAAGATCTGCGCTTTGCGTTCGTTTCGATCGACGCGGATCTATATGCACCCACTGCGGCTGCGCTGCCCCTATTTTGGAACAGACTGTCCGCCGGAGGCGCGATCATGATACACGACTATAACAGCATGCAGTTTCGAGGAGTGCGCAGAGCGGTCGATGACTTCTGCTCTGAAAACCGCATCGTTCCGATGCCTGTGTGCGATATGCACGGCAGCGCAGTTTTGCGCAAGCCCATATAAGAAAAGCCATGAGATATATATACCTTATTCGGCACGGTGAGATACAGGTGCCGGGAAACGAAAAACGCTGCTACAGCAGCACCGAATATCCCCTGAGCGCCAGAGGCGAAAAGCAGGCTCGTCAGCTGAGAAGCTGGGCGCAGGAGAGGGGAATAAGCCTGATCGCAGCAAGCCCGAGCGAGAGATGCGTTAAAACCGCCGAGCTGATGTCCGGCGGAAAGATCGAGATCATCGCCGACGAGGCGCTGCGCGAGGTGTCGGTAGGGCGCTGGGAAGGCCTGAGCTTTGCCGAGATACGCGAGCGCTGGCCTGAGCTGTACGAAGCCAGAGGCGAGAACATGAGCAGCGTCGCACCGCCGGGAGGCGAGAGCTTCCTTCGCGCATCCGAACGCTTTGACGATGCGCTTAAAAGCATCATGGAGTCAAACGACGGTAATATCGCCATAGTATCACACAGCGGAGTGATACGCGGCTGGCTGCACCATTACGGCGGCCACGATGAGGATATGTTCTCGATCCCCGTGCCTTGTGCGAGCATAGCCTCGCTCATATGCGACGGAAATACGATAAACCGAGCCATCGCCGGCACGCGCGCGGTGCTCACGCCCGGCGACGATGAGATCGAAGAATACTATCGCCGCTGCAAAACTCCCGAAGAGGTCATCGCGCATTGCCGCGCGGTAGCGCACGGAGCCGAACGCATAGTCGAGCAGGGCGAAATTAGCTGCAACCGGGAGCTGCTGCGCGCTGCATGCCTGCTGCACGATATGTGCCGTGCCGATGGGAAAAGCCATCCGGAAAGCGCGGCGCACATACTAACAATGGACGCCTATCCTGCACTTGCAAGCATAGTCGCCGGGCACCACGATCTTCCGCGGCGCGCTTCGACCGAGACTGATCTGCTGTATCTGAGCGACAAGCTCTATTCCGGCGCGCAGCGCGTAACGATCGACGAGCGCTTTGCGCGCTCGAGGGCAAAATGCAAGGATGAAGAAGCGCTTAAAAAATGGAGTCAACGCTATGCGGCGGTAAGGGGCATAGTTGAAAGATATCATTTGGAGGGACAGCTGTGAAACTGATAAAAACCGAAGACGCAGTGGGACAGGTTTTGTGCCACGATATTACTCAGATCATCAAAGGCGTTACCAAGGACGCGGTGTTCCGCAAGGGCCACATCATAACTCAGGAGGATATTCCCGTGCTCCTGAGCGTCGGCAAGGATAATATTTACGTCTGGGAAAAGGATGAGAATATGCTCCACGAGGACGAGGCAGCGGATATCCTGTGTGGCATATGCCAAAGCGAGAACATGCATGCCACAGCGCCCAAAGAGGGAAAGATCGAGCTGATCGCCGATACCGACGGACTTCTGCTCATAGATCTCGAGCGCCTGCGCGCCATAAATGCCCTCGGCGATATGATGATTGCTGCCCGTCCTTCGGGCTTCATGGTCAAAAAGGGCGATAAGCTGTGCGGAACAAGGGTAATACCGCTTGTCATAGCCAAAGAGCGCATGGAGCAGGCCAAAAAGCTGGCCGGCAGCGAGCCGATCATTCGCCTTGTGCCCGTAAGGCCGAGAAAATACGGCCTTGTCACCACCGGCAACGAGGTGTTTTACGGCCGCATACAGGATACCTTCACGCCTGTTGTTGAGGCAAAGCTTGCAGAGCTCGGCTGTGAGATGGCAGCACACGTCGTTTTAAACGACGATCACGAGAAAATTACTGCGGCCATAAAGAAGATGCTCAATGACGGCTGTGAGATGGTATTCTGCTCCGGCGGCATGAGCGTTGACCCCGACGATAAAACGCCGCTGGCAATTAAAAATACGGGAGCTAAGATCGTCTCCTACGGTGCGCCGGTGCTGCCGGGCGCAATGTTCCTTGTGTCATACTATCCCGACGGCCGGCCGATCTGTGGTCTGCCCGGCTGCGTAATGTATGCAAAAAGGACGATATTTGACCTCGTTCTGCCGTATCTCGTAACGGATACGCCTGTGACGGCAAAGTGGCTGTCGGGACTGGGCAACGGTGGTTTGTGCCTTAACTGCCCTGTCTGCCATTTCCCCAACTGCGGCTTTGGAAAAGGAGTATAAAGCATGCTCGACCAATACGGGCGCACGATAGATTATATGCGCATTTCCATAACCGACCGCTGCAATCTGCGGTGCAGGTACTGTATGCCGGAGGCGGTGGAGTCTGTAAGCCACTGCGACGTGCTGCGGTATGAAGAGATACTGCGCATATGCCGCGCGGCGGCACGGCTCGGAATAAGCAAATTTAAAATTACCGGCGGCGAGCCGCTCGTGCGCGAAGGCTGCACGGAGTTTATCGAGCACCTTAAAAACACCGAGGGCGTCAGTCAGGTAACGCTCACGACAAACGGCCTGCTGCTTGCCGATAAGCTTCCGGCACTTTACGATGCCGGCATTGACGGAATTAACATAAGCGCCGACACCTTGGACAGCGCCCGTTACGGCGAGATAACGGGGTATAAGGGAAACGGCACCCAAAAGCTACTTGAAGTTCTGGAAAAGTGCAGTGCAATGGGGATCAAAACCAAGGTAAACGCCGTGCTGCTCGAGCAGACCGAAAATGATGCTCCCGAGCTTGCCGGCATAGCCGAAAGACTGTCCGTTGACGTTCGCTTTATCGAGCTTATGCCAATAGGCTTCGGCACGACCATGAAGCGCGTTTCGCCCGACGATATTCTCGCCGTTCTGCGCGAAAGCTGGCCCGACCTTGCCGAAACCGACGAAAAGCGCGGCAACGGCCCTGCACATTATTATAAAAGCAGCGGCTTAAAGGGCAGGATCGGCTTTATAGACGCTGTCAGCCACAAGTTCTGCTCCGAGTGCAACAGAGTGAGACTAACGAGCACCGGCATGCTGAAGCCCTGCCTGTGCTACTCGGACACGACGGATCTGCGCGCGCTCATACGCTCCGGCTGCAAGGATGAGGAGCTGAAGTCGGCTCTCGAGCGAGCGGTATACCAAAAGCCGAGAGCGCACTGCTTTGATGACGGCGCACAGATAACCGAACAGCACATAATGAGTCAGATAGGAGGATAAACATGGGGAAAGTAATTGCGGTGTGCACAAGCGAACGCAAGGGACTGCAAAAAAGCGACGTAAAAAGCGCACACTTTACCACCGAATGGGGCATTGACGGCGATGCACACGCCGGTAAATGGCACAGGCAGATAAGCCTGCTGAGCGCCGATAAAATCGCGGCGTTCAACGAAAAGGGAGCAAACGTTATCCCCGGCGCGTTTGGCGAAAACCTCGTGGTCGAGGGCTTTGATTTTCGCTCGCTGCCTGTCGGAACTCTGCTCAGATGCGGCGACGTGCTGCTCGAGATGACGCAGATAGGCAAACAGTGCCACAGTCACTGCGAGATATATAAGAAGATGGGCGACTGCATCATGCCGCGCGAGGGTGTGTTTGCCCGGGTAATAGAGCCGGGCACGATCACCGTCGGCGACGAGATGGTCATCGAAAAGCGCGAGGGGCATTTTCCCTGGCAGGCGGCGGTCATAACGCTCAGCGACAAGGGCTCTGCCGGTCAGCGCAAGGACGAAAGCGGCCCGGCAATAGCCAAGCGCCTTGCCGACTCCGGCTATGATGTCGTTGAAGAGTTGCTCATCCCGGATGACGAGCGCGTTTTGAAGCAGGAGCTTATGCGCCTGTGCGATCAGCGCCAGTTAGACCTTATACTCACGACTGGCGGAACCGGCTGCTCGCCGAGAGACACAACGCCTGAGGCAACGCTCGCCGTTGCCGACAGAAACGTACCCGGCATAGCCGAGGCGATGCGCGCAGCGTCGCTGAAAATAACTCCGCATGCGATGATCTCGCGCGCAGCGTCGGTAATCCGAGGAAAAACACTCATCATTAACCTCCCCGGCAGCCCGAGAGCCTGCATGGAGAACATGGACGTATTCATGGACACTATCCCTCACGCAATGGGACTGCTGAGAAACGAGGTACATGACTGCGCAAGAAAGTAAAGAGAAAAGCCGATTTACTGTATATGACCGCGTTAAGTCGCGATTATATAAATATTTTTCTGAAATAAGAGAAAACAAAATGAAAGCAAAAAAGCTACTGTCCCTAGTACTGGCAATGGCAATGGTTTTTGCCCTTGCCGCATGCAGCTCAAACGATGAGCAGAAGGATGCTGATGATAACAAAGCGCGCGAAGAGATCGTTGTGTTTGCGGCAGCATCCATGACCGAAACCCTCAACCAGATCAAAGAGTCCTACGAGAAGGATCACAACGTCACACTGACCTTTAACTTCGACTCTTCCGGCACACTTAAGACCCAGATCCAGGAGGGCGCAGACTGTGATCTGTTCATTTCCGCAGGCCAGAAGCAGATGAACCAGCTCGACATCACCGCCGACAAGGAAGTCAACACCGAAGGTCTTGACTTTGTCGCATCGGACAGCCGCGTAAATCTTCTTGAGAACAAGGTAGTTCTTGTTGTTCCCGAAGGCAATCCCAAGGGCATCCAGGGCTTTGACGACCTTGTCGCAAAGCTTGCCGACGGCAGCGTACTTATGGCAATGGGCAACAGCGACGTTCCCGTTGGCCAGTACACTCATAAGATCCTTTCCTACTATAAGCTTGACGAGACCGCTCTTGCAAACGCAGGTACCATTACCTACGGCACCAACGTCAAGGAAGTCACCACTCAGGTAGCCGAGGGCAGCGTTGACTGCGGCATAGTCTACTGCACCGACGCATTCTCCGCAGGCCTCACCGTTGTTGACAGTGCAACCAAGGATATGTGCGGCCAGGTAATCTATCCTGCTGCCGTTATGAAGAACGCAAAGCACGCAGATGCCGCAAAGGCATTCCTTGAGTACCTCCAGAGCGATGCCGCAATGAAGGTATTTGAAAATGTCGGCTTCTCCAGCGTAGCATAAGTTGCAAGCAGAATTGGCAGCGCATCTAATGTGCTGCCAATTCGAGGTATATAAAAGGTATGAACATTGATTGGTATCCGCTTATAAACTCGCTGAGAATTGCGGGAATAAGCTGTGTAATAGTATTTTTCACGGGCATTTTCTTTGCGTATTATGCCGCAAAGCTGCCGCGAACCATAAAGGGTGTGCTGGACGTTATCCTCACATTGCCGATGGTGCTTCCGCCGACGGTGTGCGGCTATCTTCTGCTGCTCGTTTTCGGAACGAAGCGGCCTGTCGGCATATTCCTCATGCAGTTCGGAATTAAATTCGTTATGACGTGGTACGGCGGCATACTCGCGGCGGCTGTAGTTGCGTTTCCGCTGATGTACCGCACGGCGCGCGGCGCGTTCGAGAGCTTTGACCCCTCGCTTGCACAGTCCGGGCAGACGCTCGGTTTGAGCAACACATATATATTCTGGCGCATCCGCATGCCGGCCTGCCGCCAGGGCATACTGGCAGGCACAGTCCTTGCATTTGCACGAGCGCTGGGCGAGTACGGCGCAACGAGCATGCTCATCGGCTTTACCCCCGGCAAAACGGCGACGATATCCACAACGGTGTATCAGCTCTGGCGCACTAACGATGACGCCGGCGCGCTGTTCTGGGTCATGATAAACCTTGCCATAAGCACGGTCGTGCTGCTTTCGGTGAACCTGCTCGAGAGCAGGCAGAAAAGGATAGTGAAAAGATGAGCCTGACGGTAGATATAAAAAAGAGACTCGGCTCATTCGAGCTTGAGACGAAATTTGAAGCGGAAAACGGCGTAACATGTCTGCTGGGCGCATCGGGCTGCGGCAAGAGCATGACGCTTAAATGCATAGCCGGAATCGAAAAGCCGGATGAAGGACGCATCGAGCTTGACGGAACTGTTTTATTCGACAGCAAAAAGGGCATAAATCTTCCGCCGCAGAAGCGCAGGGTCGGATATATGTTCCAGAACTATGCTCTGTTTCCGAACATGACAGTGCGGCAGAACATACTGTGCGGCATGCGGCATATAAAGGATAAGGCAGAAAAGGAAGCAAGGCTTAATAAATATGTGAGCATGTTCCGACTCGAGGGCCTTGAAAACCACCGCCCGGCGCAGCTTTCCGGCGGCCAGGCGCAGCGCACGGCGCTTGCGAGAATAATGGTCAGCGACCCGAAGCTTCTGCTGCTTGACGAGCCGTTTTCGGCGCTTGATGCGCATTTGCGCGATAAGCTCATGATCGAAATGCGCGATGTGCTTGCAAAGTTCGGGCGCGAGGTCATCATGGTAACCCACAGCCGCGACGAAGCGTATAACATTAGCCGCGAAATTGCCGTTATGGATGAGGGAAAGCTCCTTGCAAAGAACAAGACCAAAGCACTGTTTGCAGATCCCGGCAGCATTCCGGCAGCGATACTCACAGGCTGCAAGAACATAGCCTCCGCCGAAAAGCGCGGCGAGCACGAGGTGTACATCCCCGAATGGGGCGTGACGCTGACGACTGCGCAGAGCGTGGGGGATGGTATCAAAGCAATAGGCATACGCGCGCACTATTTTAATCCCACTGCGCCGACAAATCGATTTGCCGTTGAGTACATCGAGGAGATGGAGGAGCCGTTTGAGTGGATAATAGAGTTCAGACCGAGCACCGCAGCCGCGGATGCGCAGGGCGTATGGTGGAGAGTCAGCAAGGATAAGCGACCGCAGAGCTTCCCGGCGGAGCTCGGCATCGCCCCGGCAAATATACTATTACTATACTGAGGAGGAGCTGTAATGAATAACATCTATGCAGAAATTCTGAAAAGAGTCGAAAACAATGAGACACTTACGCTGAAAACGGAGTTTGCTGGCTCCGAGGGCTTGATAGCCGAAAGCCTTACGAAAACGCTTGTACCGTTTGCGCCGCAGACGGATATGCGCGGCCGCTGCTTTGCCGACGTCACGTTTGAAGAAAGCGACGACGGACACAGTGTCGCCGGCGAGCCGTTCTCGCCTCCCGAGCGCCTTATTGTGCTCGGAGCCGGCCACATTGCGCTGCCGGTGTGCGAGTTTGCGGCGAAAAGCGGTTTTGAGGTGTATGTCTGCGATGACAGGCCTTCGTTTGCAAATGAAAAGCGCTTTCCCGATGCATCGCAGGTGCTTTGCGACAGCTTTGAAAACTGCATAAGGCAGCTCAAAATTACCTCCTACGACTATATCGTTATCATAACGCGCGGCCATACCCACGATGCCGACTGCCTGCGCGAGATATTCAAGGGCACCCAGCCTGCGTATCTCGGACTCATCGGCTCGCGTCGCCGCGTTAAGGGACTTCTGGAGATGCTCCTTGCCGAAGGCTGCCCGAAGGAATACATGGACAGAATAAGCACCCCCATCGGCCTTGATATCGGCGCGGTGACACCGGGCGAGATCGCAATATCCATCCTTGCAGAGCTCGTTGCCTATAAGCGCCTGCCGGAGCACAGCAGGGACGGAGTGCGCTGCTGCAATGATTCCGATGCTGAGCTTTCGGTAATAAAATACCTTGCCGAAAACCACGATCCCAAGGCAATAGTCACGGTTATCGAGACCAAAGGCTCAACTCCGCGCGAGGCCGGAGCGAAGATGGCCGTAAGTCCGCGAGGCGAGGTCACGGGAAGCATAGGCGGCGGATGCAGCGAGGGAGCGGTCATCCGCGATGCCGTCGACATTATAGGCACGGGTCGATACATGGTCGTTGACATTGACCTCACCGGCGAGGTCGCAGAGTCCAACGGCATGGTATGCGGCGGTACGATGAGGGTCCTCGTTGAGGACGGAGCGGAGAACTGATATGGCCTATATCTATGCCGACAACGCGGCAACGACCCGTTTGTCCGATGCGGCGTTTGACGCGATGAAACCGTTTATGCTCGCGGAATACGGCAATGCATCGACCCTGTATAAGCTCGGACGCAGTGCGCATAAGGCAGTGGAAAACGCGCGCGGAGTGTTCGCAAAAGGGATAAATGCATATCCTGCGGAGATATATTTCACCTCCGGCGGAACCGAGAGCGATAACTGGGCGATAAAGGGCACGGCACATCGACTTGCATCATGCGGAAAAAAGCATATAGTGACGGATAATATCGAGCACCACGCCGTTTTGCACAGCGCTAAAGCTCTCGAGCGCGAGGGCTTTGAGGTGACGTATGTAAGCGCCGATAACAACGGCCTTGTTCGTGCCGAGGATGTGGCAGCGGCAATACGTCCGGATACGGCAATGGTGTCGGTTATGTTTGCAAATAACGAGCTTGGAACGATTCAGCCTGTTGCGGAGATAGGCAGCATATGCCGCTCGGCAGGAGTGCTGTTTCACTGCGACGCCGTGCAGGCGGCCGGCATACTGCCGATAGACGTAAAGGCAATGAACATTGACCTTCTGTCTATATCCGCGCATAAGTTTCACGGCCCGAAGGGCGTCGGAGTCATGTATGCCCGGCGCGGCTGTGTGCCGGAAACGTACATTGACGGCGGCGAGCAGGAGCGCGGCCACCGGGCCGGAACGGAGAACGTCGCCGGTATTGTCGGCGCGGCAGCGGCATTTGCCGAGGCAATCAGCGAAAGAAACGAAAAAGCCGATCGCCTTTGCGCAATGCGAGATGAGATTCAGTCCGGACTTATGAAGATACCGGGATCACAAGTCAATGGCGTCACCGCGCCGCGCCTACCGGGCACTCTCAACATGTCATTCGACGGAATTGACGGGCAATCGCTCATATTCGAACTGGATCTGAAAGGCCTTGCAGCTTCGAGCGGCTCTGCATGCGCGTCCGGCTCTGTTGATCCGAGCCATGTTCTGCTTGCACTCGGTCTGCCTTATAAGCTGGCTCACGGATCACTGCGACTCAGCCTCGGGAAGTATAACACATCAGACGAGGCAGAGATGATCATTCGCATCGTATCCGACACAGTTGCCGAGCTGCAAGGGTAACTGAGTAATCAAAAAATACAGGAGCCTGCACAGGTGCAGACTCCTGTATTTTTTCTCCGGGGCATAATTCACAACGATGTAAAAAAATTAGTGCATTTTACATATACTGTTGTTAAAATGCACAAAAAACGCTGTTAAGATTATACGATATGGCGAAAATGTACAAATAAATTGAAGTTTGACGTTATGAGTGATAAAATAATAACATCTGGGCTGCGTGTGCATATTTGTCGCAGTCATATGAAACGGGGGAACATAATGAGAGACCTGAAGCATCTTATCTATTTTGAAAGTCTCCTTCAGGAGGCGAACAACGCGCTTGTAAAGCAGGCGTGTTCAGAGGGCAAGCTTGCACTTGCCTACAACTGTTCTTACATACCAGAGCCGCTGCTCGATATTGAGGGTTGCTTCGGCGTAAGACTGCGCGCTCCGGGATGTACTAATCCGGACCTTGCGACCTATTATATGACGAATCGCTCCTGCCCTTATTCCAAGAGCATACTTGAGCGTGCGTTTGAAGGCGGATACAATTTCATTTCCGCTCTCATAGGTCAGGAATGCTGCACCACGATGAACCGCATGGAGCAGTATTTTGAATACTGCAAGCTCATTCCGAACGAAAAATTCTTTACGGCATGCATCGACATGCCGATAAAGAAGGGCGACTGGTATGCCGGATATTTCCGCCGCCAGATCGAGAAAAAGATACTCACGCCCATGAGGGAGACCTACGGCGTTGACTATTCCGAGGAAAAGCTCATGGACGCTATAGAGCGCCATAATGAGATCTGCCGTCTGATCACCGAGATCGGAAGCTACCGCAAGCTCGATAACCCGACGATCACAGGCTATGAATTCCATGTTATTCAGCTCGTCACGCTCGTGTGCCCGAAATATCTTATCGTTGATAAGCTGCGCGAGACGGCCGAGGAGCTAAAGACCCGCGAGCCGGACGAAAAGCCCGATTACAGGGCAAAGGTCATGCTTGTCGGAAGCGAGATCGACGATCCGGAGTTTACAAAGCTTGTCGAGATGTGCGGCGCGCGCGTCGTTGCCGACCGCTACTGCTTCGGCTCGCTGCCGGGCAGGGAGGAGATAGTTGTGCAGCCCGGACAGCATCCGCTTGACGCGCTTGCAGAGCATTACATGAAAATTAACGAGTGCCCTCGCTCGATGGGCACGGAAAATATCATTGCGCGCAAGCAGTATCTGTACGACATCGCGAAGGAATACAAGGCCGACGGCATAATACTTCAGAACATGAAGTTCTGCGAATACTGGGGCTATGAGCGCGCCATCGCCGCAAAGTGGCTGGCCGAGGGACTTAATGTTCCGTCGGCAATACCCACCTGCCAGATAGAGCGCGACTACGCAAACGCCGCGACCGGCCAGCTCCGCACGAGATTTCAGGCATTCGTCGAATCGCTTGAGATCAAAAAGCTCCAGGCTAACGCATGATCGAGGAGGGGAACAGCTATGTGGAAAAGAAAAATCAGCATCAAAGAGCAGTACGGCACCCTTGAGCACTTTCTCAAAGGCGACGAGCCCTGCCATTACATAGGCCAGAGATACATCGAAGGCACAAACTTTTACGCTCGCCGCGAGTGGCGCGGAGTCAAGGACACTGCATTTGCGTTTTATAAATGGCTGTGCACATGGGTCAAAATGGCGATATTCGTCATGCACGATCCCGTGCGCATCGCAAAGGCTTTTTGGAAATACCGTTGGCTGTCGGCATATCTTGCAGCTCCCATGATGGTAGATAAGTGGATCGAAGGCGACCGCGGCGAAGCGCTCAGAGCAGACCTTTATGCGCTCGACTGCATGATCTCCGACTCGACCGATACCCTGTGGAAGAGCCTGCGCGCGGACAGAAAGCTCGGCGAGACCAAGTGGTCGGACATCACCGTTGCGTTTGACTACACTCTGCCCAAGCACATAATTTTCGGCTTCCCGGGACATTATGCGATCAATATGCAGCAGCACGCGGCATTCATGCTGCCGCTTATGCGCAAGCAGCTCGGCTGCTACTATGTCGATCAGGCCGTCGCCTGCGGCATTCCGGGCGATATGTGCACTCTGCCTCTTGTCGAGGTCGGCGTTGCGGTTGACAGGGAATACCCCGATATCGGCAACTGCTGGCTGACGACCAATAACCCCTGCGACGCGAACATGATGGATAACACAGCGATGTGGCGCGCGCTGTCAAACGACGGCAAGAAGGCCGTTCATCCGTTCACAACGCCGCTTATGTACGATGATCCCACGACTAAGGAGCTTGGAGTGCACGAGGTTTATTCAGCCATCGAATTTCTCGAGCAGCAGTTCGGCGTTCCGTTTAACTGGGATACGTTTATCGAGCATATCGAGGACACAAACGAATTCAACCGCGGCTCGCTCAACCGCTGGGATATCTATGCCAAGAGCGATAACGGCGCGCTCAACTCCGTCGTTCAGGGCCTGTTCCGCATTTATTTCTATCAGCAGGGCGGCACGAAATATTTCAAGAAGGCCAACAAAAAGATAAATAAGGTATTTGAAAAGTGCGTGCGCAAGAACATCCACCCGTTCCCGCTTGCGCGTCACCGTGCGCTTGCATGGTCCTGCGGCTCTACATACTATGCCCACGGCGTGCAGTGGCTGTATAACTGCTGGGGCATCATGACGGTCATCAACATGGACTCGCTCACCGGCCACAATATCGTTGATACCACCGACCGCGACACTATGATGAGCGATATTGCCGACTGGCATGCAAGAACGCCCATGCGTACCCACACCGTCGGCGGCAACCGCCACCTCATGCAGATGTGGGAGACTGCGGAAAAGTTTAATTGCGACACGATCATCATGTATGACGATATCGGCTGCAAGGGCATGGCCGGCGCGCAGGGCCTTCTCGAGGAGGAGTTCCATAAGCACCGCGACAGATTCAATATCATCTGGATGCCGCATTCTCTTATGGACTGCCGCATCGTTCCCACGAACGAGGCGCGCAAGACAGTCAACCAGTATATGCAGAGCGTTATGCACGAAGAGCCCATTGACCCGACGCTCGTCGATTTCGACGATGAGATGGGCTGGTAAGAAAGGAGAAGCAGCATGAAAGTTCTGGCTAAAATAATGGGCATGGGCAGCCTCACGCTTGCCGCGCTCTTTGCGGTGTATTACTTCAATCTCGATATGCGCCTTATGCGCAGCGTCATTGTGCCGTTTCTCGATAAGCATTATGACAGCGTTAAGCGCGAGCACCTGATCTGAGGAGGCAAAACAATGAGCTATACAAATCACAATATCCTCCCGAGAGCGCTGTCCTACGAGGAGAAGGAAAACAGAAAAAAGGGCATATACGACAGCTTTGCAAATTACCTCGTCTATTGTCCGAAATGCAAGCACGTTGCAAAAACCAATATGTATATCCAGCGCGCCGAGGCGTACATCGACGAGCTGCACGAGCGCGGCACCGTCTGCCCCAAGTGCGGCGACAGCGACTGGACGCTCGGCTATCCGCTCGGAACGCTCACGGGCTTTGTGAAGTTTTCGTGATCACAACAAATCTCAGATTATGGCGTGAAATGTAAAACTTGAATTAAGGAAATGTTAATAATACAGAATTTTTAAGTATTTTCACGCCGTAATTAGTGCTAATGCCGAAAATGAAATGAACGCTGGACTTAGCACGGAATAAGGGGTATAGTTTTGCTGAAAGCATCGAAATCAATTCGATGTAAAAAAATAAACAAAGGAGATACTTGAATGAAGAAAAGACTGTCACGCTTTCTGGCATTCATGCTCGTACTGTGCATGGTAATGACCATGGTGCCGGCTGCATTTGCCGACTCCAACGAGGTTCAGATACTCTTCCTCGACACATCTGACGTGCATGGACAGCAGTTTGCAACTGACTACACGCAGGACGCAGACAAATCCGGAACCCATTATCAGGCCATGACAAGGGTTGCCACATATGTCAAGCAGCAGCGCGCAGAGTACAAAAACGTATTCCTGAGCGACTCGGGCGACACTATTCAGGGCACACCGCTGACATATTACTATGCGTTCTATCAGAAGGATGCACAGGATCCTGCCATGAAGGTCATGCGTATGATGGACTACGACATGTGGGTCGTGGGCAATCATGAGTTTAACTACGGCATGGATATTCTTCAGCGCCAGCTTGATTACCTGACCTCCGCTTCCACAGAGACCGAATCTCAGGTCGGCGTTTCCATGGCAAACTATCTCGATGCAAGCACCAATAACGACACAAGCCGCGATTGGAAAACCTGGAACGGCTATGCTCCTTACGTCATCAAAGAGTATGACGGCGTTAAGGTCGCAGTCATGGGCATAGGCAACCCCAACATCGCAAACTGGGATGTTCCTGAAAACTGGAAGGGCATCTACTTTGCCGGCGTTGTCGAGACCTATAAGCACTACGAAGCCGAGATGAAGGCACAGGCAGACCTCATCGTCCTCGTCAGCCACAGCGGCATCGACGGCGACCCCGAGAACTCCGACTTCATCCGTGAGCTCGTTTCCACCACCGATTCCATCGACCTCGTTTTCTCCGGCCATGAGCACCGCAACGGTGTTACCATGATCGCAAACACCGACGGCAAGGAGATCCCCGTTATCTCCCCGAGCACCAAGGCAGCCGTCGTCGGCCGCGCACTGTTCACCTACAATAAGTCCACCGGCGAGTACACCGTTGAGGCTTCAAATGCGCCCATGACCAAGCGTGAAGGCCGCGTTACGGAGGCACTCTACGAGCCTGATGCAGACATTACCGCAGCTCTTCAGCCGTATGAGACCGCAACTTGGAACGACTACATGCTCAAGCCCATCGGCAAGGCAAGCGGCGACTTCACCGCCTCCGGCCTCGGCACCGCTCCTTCGGCATTCGTTGACCTTGTAAACCAGGTCCAGATCTGGGGCGCATACGACCGCACAGGCGAAAACACCCCCAATGACAAGAGCGACGATACCCCGGCTCAGCTCTCCATCACCGCTCCTCTTACCTCCGGCAATGCCGCAAACCTCATCCCGGCAGGCGATATCAAGCTTGGCGATATGTTCCGCCTTTACCGCTACGAGAACTGGTTCTACCAGATCACCATGAGCGGCAAGGAAGTACGCACCTGGCTTGAGTGCTCCGCCTCCAAGGTCGTTACCAACGAGGACGGCACCTACGGCATCACCGGCGGCCTTACCTATTACGATGTCATCTACGGCGACGGCTTCAGCTATGTCATTGACCCCAGCGCTCCCTCCGGCAGCCGCATAGCCTCCATGACCTACAACGGCAAAGAGGTTCAGGATACCGATACCTTCACCGTCGTTATCAATAACTATCGCTTCAACGGCGGCGGCAACTATGTCAGCTACATCAACGAGCACGGCTGCGACTTTAAGCCCAACGACGAAGGCCGCGTTATCTACTCCACCCAGTACGATATGATCCAGGGCGAGGACAAGGGCCAGGCCCGTAACCTTCTTGCCGATTACATCACCGCAAAGGGCACCATCGACCCCGAGATCAAGTCCACCTGGAAGATCGAGGCCAAGGGCTTCGAAAATCCGTTCAGCGACGTCAAAGAGGGAACCTACTATTACGACAGCGTAATGGACCTTGCAGAGAAGAACATAGTCAAGGGCACCACCGCAACCACCTTCGAGCCTTACGCTTCCTGCAACCGCGCACAGGCAGTCACTATGCTGTGGCGTGCGGCAGGCTCTCCCGAGCCCAAGGCCACCACTACATCCTTCACCGATGTAGCTGCCGGCAGCTACTACGAGAAGGCAGTCCTTTGGGCAGTTGAAAACGGCATCGTCAAGGGCACGACCGAGACAACGTTCAGCCCCTATGACGTTTGCAGCCGCGCCCAGATCGTGACCTTCCTCTGGCGCAGCGAGAAATCCCCCGACGCAAGCGGCACAAACACATTTGAGGACGTTCAGTCCGGCGCATACTACTCCGTCGCTGTCCTTTGGGCACTCGACGAGGGCATCACCAAGGGCTACACCGCCACTCAGTTTGTTCCCAACGGCGTTTGCAACCGCGCCCAGATCGCAACCTTTATCTTCAGATCAATGAACTAATCTCTTTTTATCTCAGCTCCCCACGATTCTTCGTGGGGAGTTTTTTTGTTAAAAATCCACACAAGCATCAAAAATGATTCACACTCCTCCCCAAACATTTCAAACTAAACAAAAGCCTTGCAACAGTATATAACTCAACAGGCAGTATAAGCGAAAACATACAATCAGTGTAAAAATGTAGTTATAATATACAAAAAATATCTATATTAACAGACATAACGGAGAAAGTGAATAAATATATTGAATATAAATGAATAAAATGATAAAATGTTAACATGCAGTATCCGAAAGGATCGCAATCGGAATTTAATATGAAATGGGGGAGTTTAACAATGAGAGACCTGAAGCATCTGAACTGGTTTGAAAACCTCCTGCAGGAGGCAAACAACGCGCTAATCGCTCAGGCAAAGCAAGAGGGGAAGATATGCGTTGCCTTTGTCTGCGAGAACACGCCGGAGCCGCTTATGAACCTCGGCAATGCCTTCGGCATCCGCCTGCACGCTCCGAACACCGGCTCGATGGACATCGCAACGTATTACATGACGAGCTTTTTGTGTGAAACGTCAAGGGCGCTCCTTGAGCGCGCCATCGAGGGCGGCTTTAACTTTGCCGACTGCGTCATTGCGCCGGACGGCTGCACGATGATAAATCGCTGCGTGGAGAATATGGAGCTGCTAAAAACCATGGGCGAGGGGAACGATAGGTTCTTCCACGAGTTTATGGAGATACCGCTCAAAGCCGACGAGAACGGCGTCGAGCTGCTGGTTTTGCAGTGCAAAAACCATATCCTCAAGCCGCTGAGCGAAAACTACGGCATCGATGTTTCGGATGCTTCAATACGCAAGGCCGTCGGGGAGCATAACCGCGTTTGCCGCGTTATAACCGAGATCGGAAACTTCCGCAAGGAATCTCGCCCGAGGATAACAGGCTACGAGTTCCATGTTCTGACCCTTGCTACATATGTTATGCCGCAGTATCTGATCATCGACAAGCTTGAGGAGACGCTCGAGGAGATAAAAACGCGCGAGCCGGAGGATAGGGAATACCGCGCGAGGATAGCGGTCGTCGGCTCCGAGGTCGATGACAGCGGCTTTATAAAGCTTATTGAAGAGACCGGCGCTTATGTCTGTGCAGACAGGTTCTGCTTCGGCTCGCTGCCCGGCAGAATGGAGATAGAGCTGAACGACGAGGAGGACGCGCTCACACAGGTCTGCCGCCACTATGTCTATAACGGTCATTGTCCACGTATGTTCAACATGGAAAAGGTCTATGGCCGCAAGGCGTATGTAAACGATATTGCTAAGGAATACAAGGCCGACGGCATAATCTATCAGCAGATAAAGTTCTGCGATCCGTGGGCGTATGAGCGGCTGCTCGGCTCGACGATGCTGCGCGAGGACTATAACTATCCCGTCCTGTCCGTTGACAGACCGTATAACATCAGCTCATCGGTAGGACAGATGCGCACCCGTGTTCAGGCGTTTGTTGAAAGCATTGAAATCAAAAAGCTTCAGGGAGGTGCAAAGTAATGGCTATAGTAGTAAACGATAAAGAACGCAAGGGCGAAAAACAGTTAGGTGTTCTGTACGATCATGGCAAGGTTCGCCGCCGCCGCGAGTGGCGAGGCCTGAAGGATACGCTGTACGACTACACAAGATGGCTCTACCTTCTCTCGATACTGGCAAAGGTAATTATAAAGCCGCGCAACGTGAAAGCAATGTTCCGCTATAGATGGTTTGCAAATTACCTTGCCGTTCCGCATATGCTCGATAAATTCACCATCGGCCTGCGTGATGAGCCGCTGCGTATTACACACACGGCTATGGACTTCGTCGTAAAGGACGTTGCGCAGTGCATCGATAACTCCATAAAGGGAGACAGGCGAACCGGCAATAACGTAAAATATTCCGATAAATGCGTGCTCTGGGACGAAAACGCGATGACGGCCGTGATGATGGGCTTCCCGACGCTAAACTGCATCCTGCGCGAGGTGCCGACGATGTTCTCGGCAAACCTGCTCAATCAGCATTCGGGCATGCACTATCTTGATGTTGCCCAGCAGTTCGGCATCCCGGGCGATGTGTGCCCCATGCCGGAGGCGGAGCTTGGCGTTTCGATCGACGATGACTTCCCCGTGCTCGGCAAGTGCGCCGTGCAGGTCAACACTACCTGCGACGGCTCGCTCATGGGAAACGGCCTTATCGCAAAGCGCCTTGAGCGTGAGTACGGCATACCGACCTTCCAGCTCGTTGCGCCCATGCGTCATACGCAGGAGGATGTTCAGCGCTACGCTGCAAACGACGTAAAGGCAGCCATAAAATTTATCGAGGAGCAGACCGGCGAGAAGTGGGACTGGAACGCATATTTTGAATGCGCAAAGCGCGTAAACGACACTACGCGCAACCGCGTGGGCTGGCTTGAGGTCAACAGCACGCCTTATCCGCAGTTTGTCGGCGCCGTGTTCTCGCTGTATAACGACACAAACTATATGGGCAACTGCGGCCGGTATCCAGCCTTTGTCGATATAGATAAAAAAGTAATGAAGCTCGTGCAGCAGGGCTATAAAAACAAGACCATGATGGCCCCCGAATATCGCCACAGATGCATTGTCTGGGGCGTTCAGCCGCAGTATATCATCGATATGCTGTATTGGATGATCCAGTGCTGGGGCGTAGTGCCGCTGACGGATATGCTGTCGATGGTCATAAGCGAGGAGATAGCGGAAGAGGACACGCCGGAAAACCGCGAGCAGGCGTACTACGATATGGCGTGGCTGACGATGAACATGATCATGCGTAACCACACTCACGGCGGCTACAAGGTCCTCGTCGATGAGCTTTGGGAGTACTGCGAGAAGATGAATGCCGACATGGTCATGATGTGGGAGCACATGTCCTGCAAGGCGCTGACCGGCATGCACGGTCAGTTCGAAGAGCAGGCGAGAGAGCGCGGCATAAATCTTGTCTGGGTCTGCCATGACCTTGCCGATCCGCGAGTTTACACCCGTCAGGCCATACGCGACCAGTTCAATCAGTATATGCGCACCGTCATGCGCGAAGAGCCGCTCGACCCGACAATCGAGGTCCTGCCGGATGAACACGCATGGTAAGAAAGGAGAAACGATATGTCAAAACTCAAAATGCTGCCCGTTAAAATGCTCGGCGGCGGAGCGGGCTTCTTTGCCGTGACGTTTTTAATATATTTCTTTAACCTTGATATGAAATTCCTTGCCTACTGCGTGGAGCCTATACTCCTCTGGAATTACGACAGGATCCCACGCAAGCAGTATGTATGACGCAAAAAACCTCCGGTCACTGACCGGAGGCTTTTCGTTTAGTCGTCTAAATCCTTTTCGCTTTTTATGATCGAGCCGCTCGAGGCGTCAATTTCATACTCGTATTCGTAATTGCCGGAGCGGAACTCTATCTCGTAAACGAGCTTTCCGCCGTTGCGGTCGAGCTTTGCTTCAAGCTGCGTTACCTGAGAAGAAGTGAGACCTGCGTGCTTGAGAGCTGTCTGCACGGCCTTGTCTTTGCCGACGGAGTCCTTGCCGTCGATGGCCGAGCCGCCCTGCTCTATATTGCCGCCGGAGTCTTTCTCGTACCATACGATCTCGCCGGTGGCGGCGTTTATGTCGTATTCGTACTCTGTCGTTCCAACTTCAAATTCGACCTCGTACACCATGCTGCCGTATTCATAGTCAAGCTCGATATCGATATTGCGAACATCGTTTTTGCTCAGACTTGCATGCTTGAGTGCAGCCTCGAGCGCCGCGTCGCGGCCGATGTATGCCTTGGAGCTTGCCTTGCCGGTTGAGTCGATGGTGCCGAGCGACTTGCCGTCGGCAAGAAGATTAAGCTCATTTATCGAAAGGGGAGCAAGCTCTTCAAAGCTGTGGCGCGCGTCTGCGCTTACGATCTGGCGGATGAGAGCTGCCTTGCCGACGGAGATGTCATATTTTTCTGCAAGCTTCACGGTCTCGCTGTCGGCACCGGAAACGTCCTGGCTGAGCACGGCGCAGTCTTTAAGCTGCTTGTTCACGTCGGATGCAAGCTTCGAGCGCAGAGTTTCGGCATTATATCCGTCAACGCCGGAAACCGACAGCAAAATGGAGTTTGCCATATCGTCAAGGTATCCGTTTTGCAGCATCGAGCCTATTATCGCGTTTACCGCAACGTCAAGCTTGCTGCCTTTAAGCTGCATATCGCCGAGCACGGTTTTTCCGTCGGCATTGAGTCCCTTGGCCGAGAGCACGTTTTCGTCCTTGTCAACGTTCAGTTCGATGCTGGGGTTAACATCAAGGGATACGACAGCTGCCAGAGTGTCGGCCGAGCTGCCGCCGAAGGTTTTCATTGCAAATACGCCTGCAACTATAAGCACAAGCACCGCGGCTATCGCAGCGAAGCTGCGCAGGGGAGATGTTCTTTTCTTTTCCATGTAAATTACCTTTCCTTTCTCATGGTCACACGCGCTGAGGATATCGTCCAGAGCGTCCGGAACCGCGTGGGAAATGGCAGAGCGGAGCTTAGTTTCGATGCTTTTGTCGTTTTTCATCTTAATCTGCCTCCATCACAGTTCTTAGTTTTTTTATGGCTCGTGAGTACTTGGAAAGTACCGTCGCAGTCGGCATGTCAAGTATCGCCGCGATCTCGCGGTGCTTGACTCCGGCCACTGCGTGCAGCATCACGATCTGCTGCTCGTCGTCGGAAAGGATCTTCATCGCTGTCTGAAGCAGTACGCGCTCGTCGGAGCTGACCTCGCTTTTGGCGGCAAGGTAGCGTCCCCAGTCGTCGTCGGCTATGTCAAGCTGCCGCCGTGCCTTGCGCATGCGCATTCTCGCAAGGTTTTTGGCTATGGTCATGATCCATGCCATCGGCTTTCCCTTGGCGGTGTAGCTTTCGGCTGATGAGTAAACGGCAAGATATGTGTCGTGCAGAACGTCTTCTGCGTCGGCAGGGGTGGAAGCCATGCTCATCGCAAAGCCGAAAACCGCGGCGTGGGTGCGCTCGTAAAGCTCGCCCAGTGCTTCCTTGTCGCCTTTTGCTATGCGCGCAAGCAGCGATTCGAGCACCTTAGCTTCGGAATATTCACTTGTTGCAGCCGTCATAAAAAGCATACCGAAGATCCTTTCACCATAACAATGCACAGCAGAGCCGTTTTATTGCATGGAAAAGATAAAAAATTAAATTTCTTTTGTTTCGCCCTCAAACACAACGCAGGTCGGCCCGGTGAGGTACACGTCGCGCGCTGTGCCGTCCTCGTGCGTGAGCGTAACAAAAAGCTCTCCGCCCGGCATTGAGACCTTGACGTCTTTGCCCGAAACAAGCCCTTTGAGCGTCAGAGCTGTTACGATGCTGCCGCAGCCGGTGCCGCAGGCTAGGGTGAAGTCCTCAACACCGCGTTCGTATGTTATTGCCTTAACCGCATCTTCTCCAACGAGCTTAACGAAGTTTACGTTTGCGCCCTTCGGGAAAGCAGGGGAGTGGCGCAGCCTTTTGCCGAGTGTGCGAAGTTTGTCCTCGGGTATCCTGTCCCAATCGTCTTTAATGAGCACGGCGTGCGGTATACCGGGGTCGCCAAGCTCAATGTATGTGCAGTCGCAGCCCTCGGCTGAGCCGTGCAGATCAATGACCGACGGATCGTTGAGCCTTATACGGTAAAGCGTCCGGCTTATCCGCTCGCCGGTGACAAGCCCGGCGGTGGTCTCAATGCGCTGGCTTTCACCTGCAAGACCGTGCTCATAGCCGTATCGCGCTATGCACCGCGCTCCGTTGCCGCACATTTCGCCGAGGCTTCCGTCGGAGTTGTAAAACAGCAGACGATAGTCCGCGTTTCCCTCCGCCTTCGCAACGAGCATAAGCCCGTCTGCGCCGATGCCGGTCCTGCGGCTGCACAGCGTGCGCGCAAGACAGGAAGCGGATGAGAGAGAAATATTCTCTTCAATAGTATTTATCACGACAAAGTCGTTGCCGGCTCCGTGCATTTTCGTAAACCTCATATTTACCCTCCGTGATCGTTACAAAATAAATTATAGTGAATACGCCCAACTGACGTCCTGAATACTTGAATTTAATTACGCACTATTATATAATATCACTAGCTTAGACACAAAATTGTTTCAGGAGTGTTAAAAATGACCGATTATAAAGCATTATACGCTGAAAAACTGATTAGTGCAGAGGAGCTTGCAAAGCAGGTCGAGTCCGGATGGATCCTCGGTATGGACACGGCTCCCTCGCAGGCACCGGCAATTATGAACGCTATCGCCGCAAGAGTCAAGAGCAGCGACATTAAGGGCGTGCAGGTTCAGACCCTTCTTGACGCATATCCCTTTGAGTTTTACACCGATCCCGACATGTTCGGAAAAATGACCGGCTACTCATGGTTCAGCTCAGGCTATGCGCGCAAGGCGATAAACGGCGGCTGGGCAGATCTTCTGCCGACCTACTATCGCGATATTCCTCGCCACATACGCGCAGAGTATGAGTACGATGCGTTCTGCATCGAGGTCTCGCCCATGGACAGCCACGGCTACTTCAGCCTCGCACTCAACGGCTCTTACGCCGAAGCAATGATAGACAAGGCTAAGAGAGTTTTCGTCGAAGTAAACGAGAATCAGCCCAGATGCCTGTGCGGCACTCAGCTGCATGTTTCTCAGGTAGATGCTATCGTTGAGTATAATCACGAGCTGCCGGTTCTGCCTCCCGTAGCTATTGACGAGGTCAGCCAGACCATCGGCAACCTCATAGCAGAGCAGATCCCCGACGGTGCATGCATCCAGCTTGGCATCGGCGCAATTCCCGATGCTACCGGTATGGCGCTCAAATCCAAGCACGATCTCGGCATACATACCGAAATGTTCACCGACTCCATGGTTGAGCTTATCGAGTGCGGCGCCGTCAACAACTCCAAAAAGCAGATCCACCGCGGCAAGAGCGTTACCACCTTTGCTTACGGCTCCAAGAGGATCTACGACTATGTCGATGATAACCCGGCGATCGAGATCCTGCCTGTTGACTATGTAAACAATCCCGAGGTCATCTGCAAGAACGATAACATGATATCCATAAATGCAGCCATCGAGGTCGATTTCTTCGGCCAGGTCTGTGCTGAATCCGTCGGCACAAAGCACATGTCCGGCTCCGGCGGCCAGATCGACTTCGTCCGCGGCGCATGCCAGTCCAAGGGCGGCAAGAGCTTTATTGCGTTCACCTCGACCGCAAAGGGCGGTACTATAAGCAAGATCAAGCCCATCCTCACTCCGGGCGCAGTCTGCACGACCTCGAAAAACGATGTTGACTACATCGTCACCGAGTACGGCATTGCCCATATGCGCGGCAGAAGCCTCGGCGAGCGCACTCGCCAGCTCATTGCTATTGCCCATCCCGATTTCCGTGATGAGCTTACCTTCGAAGCAAAAAAGCGCGGCATAATCATCTGACGGCCGAATGCACAAAAACTAAATACCCAGCTTTAGAAGCCGCCCAAACGGGCGGCTTCTTTGTGTATTTTTGCCAAACGGTTATGTGTTATTTCATATGAAGCGCCGATTGATTTAGCAGGCAATGTAATTTAAAATTTAATACGTAGAAGCAACCTGAACGGTTGAGCGCTCTTGCAAATTGGGGTGAGTATATGAAAAACAAAAAGAAACTGATCTTTGGTTTGCTTGCCGTAATAATCGTTGCCGTGGTATTGTTCTTCATGCTGCCGACCGGACCGATTGCGAGCGTTTCATCCGCTTCGGCAGTTACCTACGGTGAGCGTGAGACGCTAAGTCCCGAGCAGACTCAGGCCGTTAGCGAGCTGCTGTCTTCCATGCGCGCAAGCCGTTGCTTGCGCAACGATAGTATCACTGTAGGAGAGTTGGAGCTTGACCTCTTAACGCCTGATGGGCCTATGCACATAATAGTCAGGGGCAATAAGGGCTATGCTTATTCGTCAAGTGACGATAAGCTGTGGTATAGCATAAGCAATGTCAAGGAACTGTGTGCCGAGGTAGAGAAAATACTTAAATAAAAAATTCCCACGTCCGCAGCTCGGACGTGGGAATTTTGCATATTTTGTGCAGGGGAGAAGCTCAGCACTTGCCCATGGCGTACACCATGTCCCAGAAGCGAAGATCAAAAAGGCAGCACTTTTTGAAGATCTCGCAAAGGTGACGAGTTTTTTTCTCGTCGATATTCTCGGCAAGCGCGTCTATCCGGTCTATAAGAGCCTGATTTGTCTTTTTATACTCCGGCGAGACATAGCCTGCAAACCACGAGCCGTAGCTTTCGTCTTTGACGGCCTCGGGATATGCCTCAACCGTTTTCTCGGCAATGTACGCATAGCTCCACGAGCAGTTGAGCAGCGCAACAAGACCGGTCAGCACATCGCCGGCCTGCGCCTCGCAGATCATATAGTGACTGTAGGCGCTGCTGTCGATATGTGCGGTCGCGCAGCCGATCTCCTGTTCGGTTATGCCAAGCCGCTTCATGTACGGCAGATGGGTGCGGTAAGTTTCATCTATGGTAGCTGACATTTCTCCGCACAGAAAGCGAATTTGCTCAAAATCCTCGGCCTTTTGGATTATGGCGGCGAAGATCTTGACGTAATCCTGCAAATACAGATAGTCCTGCAGCATGTAGTAGCGGAACTTTTCCTTCGGCAGAGTGCCGTGTGCCATTTCGGTGACGAACGGATGGGTAAGATATCCCGGCCAGATGTCCTGCACCTGTGCATAGAGCGTTTCGGAAAGCTTCATGTTATTTGTGCGCTATTATCGCAACGTATCCGCCGCTCTGATATCCGGATGCGACCTCTTCGACCTCTTCGTTTGTGTACATAGGATTCTTCAGAAGAGTCTGATAGAAATCAAAGTCATGGAAGCCGAGCGATTTGAGCACGTCGATCTTCTCCTCGGTTGAATGCCATACGCCTGCGCAGCACAGCTCGAGAGGATACGGAAGCTTCGGCATAACACCTTCAAGGTAAGGATGCTCAAATGTTCCGACGTTTTTGGCAAGCAGATACATAAACCCGAACGCACTCTCCTTGGGCACATCAAGGGAGATAAACTTCCCGTTGGGCTTAAGAGCCTTCTTGCAGATATTAAAGGCGTAGGCAAGGTCTTCGATATAGCTGGAGCTGCCGTTGAGATATATCACATCGTAGGCGTTTTCTTCTAATTCGGAATCCTCTATCGCGCCGAACTGGATAACATTTATGCCGCGCTTCTGGGCAATCGCTCCCATATCGCGCGAAGGCTCAAGCCCCTCGATGCTGCTGCAATCTATCATGCTTTCAAACAAGCCGCTGCCGCAGCCGACGGAGAGAACCCGCTTGCCCTCGATATCGCCAAGCGCCTTTTTAAACAGACGAAGCTCACTTTCAAACAGCTTGTCATTTTCCATAAACCATGCGTCGTACTGCGCCGCGTAGCCGTCAAATTTCGGTTTCATTGTCATGATCCTTTCAATTTTAAAAGTATTTAAACTGTTAACAAATAATATAGCACACGCGCCTGCGAAAATCAATGCTATAGTGTTTAAGCTGACGAGAGTTGAACCCATATCGCCTGTCGGCGTACCCTTCCGGCTATTTTCGCCTTTTTTGCCTTGATGGGCGCCAGCCCACCTGCACCAAAGAAAGCCGAAAATATCTCGAAAAGCACAGCCGACAGGTGCCTTGCAGTTTTGCCGGAGCAGATTTTTGCTCAGGCAAGGCAAAGCTTGAAGAGAATACTGTCGTATTGTCAAGAGCTTTAACGCAGCATGGGCGGAAATCTGCCCGTCAAAACCGATATGCGTTCGACTCTCGTCAGCTTTAGCATAAAAATATGCCGAAGATGCAACCAGCACTTTTGCTGTTTAAATACGAAAAATGCGAAATCAACATATAAAATTAAAAATTGCAGCTCATTTTTGTGTAAAAAAATCTTGACTGAATTTGTGTAATATGCTAAAATTTCAGTCTGTGTGGGATTTGTGCGCCCAAAAGCATAAAATCCATGCAAAAACCTTGAAATTCAAGGAATTTTTCAAGAAAGGAGAAATGAAAATTGCCTACGTTTAACCAGCTGGTGAGAAAAGGCAGAGAGAAGTCGACTTATAAGTCCAACTCCCCCGCAATGCAGAAGGGCCTCAACACCCTGAAAAATTGCGAGACCGACCTGAGCTCCCCTCAGAAGAGAGGCGTCTGCACCGCAGTTCGTACCTCCACCCCCAAGAAGCCTAACTCCGCACTGCGTAAGATCGCTCGTGTGCGTCTGACCAACGGTTACGAAGTCACCGCTTACATTCCCGGTGTCGGCCACAACCTTCAGGAGCATAGCGTTGTTATGATCCGCGGCGGCCGTGTCAAGGACCTTCCCGGTGTTCGTTACCACATCATTCGCGGCACCCTCGACGCTCAGGGTGTTACGGGTCGTATGCAGGCTCGCTCCAAGTACGGTGCGAAGAAACCCAAGGCTGCAAAGAAAAAGTAATTTCCAACAAGCAAAATTTTGCCCTGTTGTCTACTATATATTATTAGACCTCGGGGCGCAGACGGAATGGTGCAAATCCGTTCCGAGTACCTGTGAAGTCATTTTTTAATGAAGGAGGGAAGCACAGTGCCCAGAAGAGGTAATGTTCCCAAAAGAGAAATTTTACCCGATCCTATGTACAATAGTGTTCTGGTGACCAAGCTCATCAACGCTATCATGCTGGACGGCAAAAAGGGTGTTGCTCAGAAGGTCGTTTACGACGCTTTTGACATCATCAAGGAGAAGACCGGCAAGGAACCCCTTGACGCCTTCACCGAAGCAATGAACAATATCATGCCCAGCCTCGAAGTTAAGGCTCGCCGTGTCGGCGGTGCAACTTACCAGGTTCCTATCGAAGTAAGACCTGCACGTCGTCAGACTCTCGGCCTGCGTTGGCTGGTCGGCTACGCCCGCAAGCGTGGCGAGAAGACCATGAAGGAGCGCCTTGCAGGCGAGATCATGGATGCCTGCAACAACCTCGGCGCATCCGTCAAGAAGCGCGAAGATACCCATAAGATGGCAGACTCCAACAAGGCCTTCGCACACTTCAGATGGTAATCTTTACAGGAGAAGATTATGCCAAGACAGTACTCACTTGAAAAAACCAGAAATATCGGTATCATGGCTCACATCGACGCCGGCAAGACTACGACAACAGAGCGTATTCTTTATTACACCGGCGTAAACTACAAGATCGGCGAGACCCATGAAGGTACCGCGACCATGGACTGGATGGAGCAGGAGCAGGAGAGAGGTATAACCATCACTTCCGCAGCAACCACCTGCCACTGGCGCGATACCAGAATCAATATCATTGATACCCCGGGCCACGTTGACTTCACCGTTGAGGTCGAGCGCTCTCTGCGTGTTCTTGACGGCTGCGTGACCGTATTGTGTGCCAAGGGCGGCGTTGAGCCGCAGTCCGAGACAGTTTGGAGACAGGCCGATCACTACCATGTTCCCCGTATGATATACGTCAACAAGATGGATATCATGGGCGCGGACTTCTATCATGTTCTCGATATGGTGCATGACAGACTTAAGTGCAATGCAGTGCCCATCCAGCTCCCGATCGGCGCCGAAGCGGATTTCCGTGGCATAATCGATCTGGTTGAGATGAATGCCCGCATTTATTACGATGATCTCGGCAACGATATGCGCACCGAGGAAATCCCCGAGGATATGCGCGATCTGGCTGAGGAATACCGTGTAAAGATGCTGGAAGCTATCTCGGATTTCGACGACGAGATAATGATGCTTTATCTCGAAGGCGAAGAGGTTCCGCAGGATATGATCCGTGCAGCCATCAGAAAGGCCACATGCGCCGTTCAGATGGTACCCGTGGTCTGCGGTACTTCGTATAAAAATAAAGGCGTGCAGAAGCTGCTCGACGCTATCGTTGAGTACATGCCCTCGCCGCTGGATATTCCCGCAATCAGCGGAACAAACCCCAAGACCGATGAGGAGGAGACCCGTGAGGCATCCGATGATGCACCGTTCTCCGCTCTTGCATTCAAGATCATGACCGACCCCTTCGTCGGCCGTCTGAGCTTCTTCCGTGTCTATTCCGGCACAGTCGAGGCCGGCAAAACGGTTTTGAACTCGTCCAAGGGTCAGCGCGAGCGTATCGGCAGAATCCTGCTGATGCACGCAAACCACAGAGAAGATCTTTCCATCGCTTATTCCGGCGATATTGCTGCCGCCGTCGGCCTTAAAAATACCACGACCGGCGATACGCTCTGCGATGAGAAAAATCCGATCATCCTTGAATCCATGGAATTCCCCGAGCCTGTTATCCGCGTTGCTATCGAGCCTAAGACTAAAGCCGGTCAGGAAAAGATGGCTATCGCGCTTCAGAAGCTGGCAGAGGAAGATCCCACCTTCAAGACCTACACCGACGAAGAGTCGGGTCAGACCATAATCGCCGGTATGGGCGAGCTTCATCTTGAGATCATCGTTGACAGACTCCTGCGCGAGTTCAAGGTCGAGGCTAACGTCGGCAAGCCGCAGGTTTCCTATAAGGAGACCATCACGCGTGAGGCGACCGTCGATACCCGTTATGCCCGCCAGACGGGCGGTAAGGGCCAGTTTGCACATTGTAAGATCACTGTTGAGCCCAACGAGTCCGGCAAGGGCTATGAGTTTATCAACAAGATCACCGGCGGCGCTATCCCCAAGGAGTATATCCCCTGCGTTGATCAGGGCATCCAGGGTGCAATGCAGTCGGGCGTGCTCGCCGGCTATCAGGTCGTAGACGTGAAGGTAACGCTTATAGACGGTTCTTACCACGAGGTAGACTCGTCCGAAATGGCGTTTAAGATCTGCGGAAGCATGGCATTCAAGGAAGCCTGCGAGAAGGCAGGTCCCACTCTGCTTGAACCTATTATGAAGGTCGTTGTAACGGCTCCCGACGAATACATGGGTGACGTTATGGGCGACATAAATGCAAGACGCGGCCAGATTGTCGGCTCGGACATCAGGAACGGTGCCGCCGTCATCGAGGCTCATGTGCCTCTTGCATCCATGTTTGGCTACGCTACCGACCTGAGAAGCAAAACTCAGGGACGCGCAACCTACAGCATGGAACCCAGCCACTATGTCGAGCTTCCGAAGAATCTCCAGGAGACTCTTCGCGGCACACGCAAGGGCTGATAAACCATATAAGCAAGTAGTTTAATCAAATCATTGTATCAATTTAACGGAGGTTATTATTATGGCAAAGCAGCAATTCGACAGATCCCTGCCCCACGTCAATATCGGCACCATCGGTCATATCGACCATGGCAAGACCACTCTGACCGCAGCTATCACCAAGTATCTTGCTCTGTTCGGCGACGCAGAGTACACTGATTACTCTTCCATCGACAAGGCTCCCGAAGAGAGAGAACGCGGCATCACCATCAACACCGCACACGTTGAGTACAAGACCGCTCATCGTCACTACGCACACGTTGACTGCCCGGGCCACGCTGACTATATCAAGAACATGATCACCGGCGCAGCTCAGATGGACGGCGCTATCCTCGTTATCGCAGCATCCGACGGCCCCATGGCTCAGACCCGTGAGCACCTTCTGCTCGCCCGTCAGGTTAACGTTCCTTCCGTCCTCGTATTCCTGAACAAGTGCGATCAGGTTGACGACGAAGAGCTCCTCGAGCTCGTCGAGATGGAAGTTCGCGAGCTGCTCGACTTCTACGGCTTCCCCGGAGACGACACCCCCATCATCCGTGGTTCCGCTCTTAACGCACTCGTTTGCGAGTCCACCGATCCCAATGCTCCCGAGTATGCTTGCATCAAGGAACTCATGGATGCAGTTGATACCTGGATCCCCACTCCTGACCGTAAGGCAGACCAGCCGTTCCTTATGCCTATCGAGGACGTATTCACCATCTCCGGCCGTGGCACCGTTACCACCGGTCGTGTAGAGCGTGGCCGCGTTAAGGTTGGCGACAAGGTTCAGATCGTCGGCCTGAAGGACGAGATCACCGAGACCACCGTCACCGGTACCGAGATGTTCCACAAGATCCTCGAGTACGCAGAGGCTGGCGACAACGTCGGTACTCTTCTCCGTGGTATCGCAAAGAAGGACGTAGAGCGTGGCCAGGTTCTGGCAGCTCCCGGCTCCATTAAGCCCCACACCAAGTTCGTTGGCCAGGTTTACGTTCTGTCCAAGGACGAAGGCGGCCGTCACACCCCGTTCTTCAACAACTACCGTCCTCAGTTCTACTTCCGTACCACCGACGTTACCGGCGTCATCACCCTGCCCGAAGGCACCGAGATGTGCATGCCCGGCGATAACGTCGACATGAAGGTCGAGCTGATCACCCCGATCGCAATCGAGAAGGGCCTGCGTTTCGCTATCCGTGAGGGTGGCCGCACTGTCGGTTCCGGCGTTGTTATCGAGGTCGAGGAGTAATATCCAAAACTCACTGAACTGAAAAGTTCGTATAACTATGCCCCTTGAAGCACTGCTTCAAGGGGCATTTTTCATCTTATACCATGCATGAACCCGTTTATCTCGGCAGAATGTATATCGCCGCCGATGACGCGCGTGCCCTTGACGTAAAGCACGGCATAAACCGTGCCGTCGCAGCCGTCGTAATTTGTCACCTCGTATGTAAACTGCCTGCACTCAAGCCCTGAATAAAACGCAAAGTCATAGCCCTGAGCCGTCTGCATGTCGGCATAGTCCCTGACCGTGCCCTCGAATTTCTTTGGAAGCAGAACAGTGCGCTCGGTCTCGCTGGCCGGATCGATCACCCAGCCATATGACGCGAGATACTTTTCGCGCCCATTGAGCTGCGAGACGTCGAGCATGTCGCCGGTGCTGAAAATGCTTCGCGGCGAGGAGCAAAGAACAACGGCGGCGGCGAGCATAACTCCAAGCATGAGCAGAAGCGCAACTGCGCGTGTTTTTGTCAGCTTTAAACATTTTGTTAACATATGCGTATATTTGCCTTTTCCTATTCAAAAAATCAATACTTTGTGTTATAATAAGCCCAAGTTTTTTCCTAACTAATCCTATGCTGAACATGGTGATATTATGCCGCTTATGCGACTTGACAAATACCTGTCCGAGTGCACCGCGCTTTCGCGCAGCCGGCTTCGGCAGATAATAAAAAACGGCAGCGTCTGCGTTGACGACGTTCCGGTGAGGTCTCCTGAGCAGAAACTTGACAGCGACACGGCGCAGGTAACGCTCGACGGCAAGCCGGTAAGATATGAAAAATTTTGCCACTACATGCTCAATAAACCGTCGGGACTTCTGTCGGCGACCGATGATAAAAAGCAGAAAACGGTGATTGACCTGTTCCCGGCAGAACTAAGAAAGAAAAATCTTTTCCCGGTCGGCAGGCTGGATAAGGACACGACCGGACTTCTTATAATAACGAACGACGGAGAGTTTGCACACCGCGTGATCTCGCCGAAGTCCGAGATCGTAAAGACCTATCGTGCCTGCACAGAAAGCCCGGTTGACGATGCCGACGTTGAAGCGTTCAGGCAGGGAATCATGCTTGCCGACGGAACACTGTGTCTGCCGGCAGGGCTTGAAAAGCTGCCAGACGGAAGCTGCCTTGTGCGCGTTATGGAGGGCAAATACCATCAGGTAAAGCGCATGCTCGCCTCGCGCGGGAAGCCAGTTACAGAGCTTAAAAGGCTCTCGATCGGCGAACTGGAGCTCGATAAAACGCTGCTTCCGGGCGAATTTCGTCAATTGACGGAAAAAGAGTTGTGCAGTGTGAATAAGAAAAAATAACAAAAAATGAGCCCTATATTTGGTGCTTTTATCAAAACAATTATGCGATTTTTTGAAAAACGCACAAAAATAATGTGATTTTCTATTGAAAAACGCACAAAAAAGTATTATCATGTAGAAAGTGTTGAATATTATCTATCGTTAAAATACCCATATACTTCACTGGAGGTAAAAAGACGATGTCCAGCAGAATTTTTCAGAGCGTGATAATACAGATAAAGGAAGCTACGGACCGCTGTATCGGCATCATTGACGATCAGGGCTTTGTTATCACATGCAGTGAGCTGCCCATGATCGGCTCAAGGCTCGATGATTTTTCGAGCATGAGCTATGACTTCTCGGAGCCTGTGCTCGTAAGCGGCGTGCGTACCTATAAGGTGCTCAGCAATAACAGCAGCAAGTTTGACTATGCCGTTTTTGTCGAGGGCTGCGATGATATGGCGCGCATGACATGCATGATGGCTGCCGTCGCCTTTAACGAGGCGAAGATGAATTACGAGGAAAAGTACAATAAGGCTGCTTTTCTTAAGAATATAATTTCAGATAACATTCTTCCCGGCGACGTTTATGTAAGGACCAAGGAGCTGCACTTTGCCCCCGATGTTCCGCGTGCGCTGCTGCTTGTGCGTCAGGTCGAGCGCTCGGACGTTGCGAGCGTTGAGGTTTTGCAGACGCTTTTCCCCGATAAGCAGCATGACTTCGTCATAAGCATAAACGAGACGGACATCGTCGTTATTAAAGAGCTCCCCGGCGGCGACAACAGCGCCGAGGTGAAGGCCATTGCCGAGAGCGTTGAGACCGTTCTGCGCAACGAGCTTCAGATCAAATGCATAATCGGCATCGGAACGACCGCGCGTCACCTGCGCGAACTTGCCGACCGCTATAAGGAAGCCCAGATCGCGATCGACGTCGGCAGAGTTTTCGATTCGGAAAAGACGATCATTAGCTATGAAAATCTCGGCATCGGCCGTATAATATATCAGCTGCCCACCACGCTCTGCGAGATGTTCCTCAACGAGGTGTTCAAGAAAAATCCGCTTGAAACTCTTGACGAGGATACGCTGGAGACGATAAACAAATTCTTCGAGAATAACCTCAACGTCTCGGAAACGAGCCGCAAGCTGTATGTTCACCGCAACACGCTTGTGTACAGGCTGGAGAAGATCAAGAAGATCACCGGCCTTGATCTGCGCGAGTTTGACCACGCCATCGTGTTCAAGGTCGCAATGATGGTCAAGCAGTATCTTGACTCGGTCAACAGCAACGGCCGCTGAAATCCGTAGGGGAATGTCCCCGAAATCCTCAGGAGGAAAATGACACATGGTTCAGATGAACAATGTAACTATGGTTTATGACAACAGCGATGTTGCCGCACTCGATAATTTCAGCCTCACGATAAACGAGGGCGAGTTTGCCTTCCTCGTCGGACCGTCCGGCTCGGGCAAGACGACGATAATCAAGCTTCTCACGGGCGAAATTATGGCATCCGAGGGCGAGGTCATCGTAAACGGCTTTAACATGAACAAGCTCAAGCGCCGCAAAATGCCGCAGATGAGAAGAACGCTCGGCGTCATCTTCCAGGACTTCAGACTTATTGATAAGATGACGGTTTATGATAACGTGGCGTTTGCAATGCGCGTTGTCGGTGCAACGAATAAGGCAATTAAAGACCGTGTGCCCCGTGTTTTGGAGCTTGTCGGCCTTGAGGGACGCGAAAAGCGCCTCCCGGCGGAGCTTTCCGGCGGCGAGCAGCAGCGTGTTGCCATAGCACGCGCTCTGGTCAATAATCCGACCATGATAATCGCCGACGAGCCGACCGGCAACCTTGACCCTGTGCGCAGCCTTGAGCTTATGCTTTTGCTTGAGAAGATCAACGAAATGGGAACCACGATCCTTGTGGTTACTCACGAAAAGGAACTGGTCAATGCTTTCTCAAAGCGCGTAATAGCCATCGACGGCGGCCACCTTATCAGCGACGGAATGGACGGGTACTACAGTTATGAAGTTGAATAGATACGGATATCTTATAGGCGAGGGCTTCCGCAATGTGTTTACGCACGGATTTATGTCCTTTGCCTCGGTCACGATAATAATTGCCTGCCTGATAGTAATGGGCAGCTTCACGCTTCTTGATATAAACGTCAACCAGATAGTCGAGGATATCGGAAATCAGAATCAGATCCTCGCCTACGTTGACGAGGATATGACCGCACAGGAAGCGACCGCGCAGATACAGACAAAGCTCGAGGCGCTCGACAATGTCGCAAGCGTGGACTTTGTGAGCCGCAGCGAGGCGCGTCAGAACTTCCTTGAAAAGTATGATGAAAGCTATATGGAGGGCCTTAACGACGAGGTTTTCCGCCATCGCTTTGTCATTCAGCTTGTTGACCTCAGCCAAATGGACGCAACTAAAACCGCGATAGAAAATGTTGACGGTATCGATAAGGTCAACGCGCCCACCGAATTTGCGGATAAATTTATCTCCGTTCGCAACGTCATAAGCATAGTATCGCTTGTGCTCATCGCTATACTCAGCTTTGTGTCGCTGTTTATCATGAGCAATACCATAAAGCTCGCGACCTACGGCAGAAGAGAAGAGATCGCCATAATGAAGATGGTCGGTGCATCCAACAGCTTCATTCGATGCCCCTTTATTATTGAGGGACTCGTGCTTGGCATTGCCGGCGGCGGACTTGCGTTCCTTGCCCAGTGGGGCCTGTATAAGGCGCTGGAGACAAAGGTTGCGCAGAGCCTTGCAATATCCTTTGTGCAGATCGTTCCGTTCTCCCAGGTGTGGGTGATCGTGCTCGTCGCGTTCCTTGCGGTCGGCGTACTCGTCGGTGCGGTCGGCGGTGTTATCGCGATAAGAAATTACCTCAAGGTGTGAGGATTTTGGCATGAACAGAAGATTGGTAGTATCAATACTGGCGATGATCCTTGTGCTGACGATGATACTCAGCCTTGTGCTCACGGTGATCCCGGTGAGAGCCGATGGGGTGGAGCAGGCTTCCGCCCACGAAGCCTCGGAGACCGTGCAGCAGTGTATCGCTGAAAATAATATTTGATAGAATATGAGCTTGACTGGCGGCCTTGCGGCTGCCAGTCAAACGTACTGTTTAGCTGACGAAGGCTCCGAACTGCGGAGCGCCGTAAAAAAAGGAGAGATTGAATGGAAAAACGATCACGCCCCGGTTTCGGCAGAAAATTTAAGTTCATACATCTTATAATAGTGGCTCTCGTGGTTATGGTCGTGACCGCGGCTGCAACTTATCTTATAACAACCGGCGGCTTCGGCGCGCAGAAATATTATAATGACGCCAAGGCGTATGTCGAGATCGAAAAGATCATCGAGGAAAACTATATTGGCGATGCCAACAGCGATACGCTGTATAACGCTGCTGCGTCAGCAATGGTTCGCAGCATTGACGATAAGTGGAGCTATTACATGAGCCCTGAGGAGTATGCGGCGTATAAGCTCTCTTCCGCAAACGAGTATGCCGGTATCGGAGTCAGCGTTAAGCTCAACGATAAGGGCAAATTTGAGATATTCGCAGTCGAGGACGGCACCCCGGCGGCCACAGCAGGCCTCAATGTCGGACAGACCATAGTCTCCGTTGACGGTCAGCTGACGGAGGGGATGACGACCGCTGAGCTTCAGGAGCTTATCCGCTCGAAGCTCAATAAAAACTTCCCGATGGTGATTGCCGACGAAAAGGGAAACGAGTCGAGCGTCACGATATCCTGCGAGGTAATTTATAAAAATCCGATATCCTCAAAAATGCTTGAGAATAATATCGGCTATATAAAAATCGAAAACTTTGAGGCCGGAAGCAGCGAGGGCGCGATCGGCGCTATCGAAAAGCTTACGGCAGAGGGCGCAAAGTCGTTCATATTCGATGTCCGCGATAATCCCGGCGGTCTTGTGAGCGAGCTTGTTTCGCTTCTGGACTATCTGCTGCCCGACGGCGATCTGTTTGTCAGCGTTGACAAAGCCGGAAAGGAAACCGTCCAAACCTCCGACAAGGTATGCCTGAGCGCAAAAATGGCCGTTCTCGTCAACGAAAACAGCTACAGTGCGGCGGAATTTTTCGCAGCCGCGCTTCAGGAGTATGATTGGGCGACCATAGTTGGCGAGCACACGACCGGTAAGGCGAGAAGCCAGGTGACCATCGAACTTTCAAATGGCGGTGCGATACACATTTCGACAAAGAAGTACCTCACGCCGCAGCGCGTTGACCTTGCCGAAGCCGGCGGCATCAAGCCCGATATCGAGGCGCACAATACCGAAAAGGACACAACAGTCCAGCTCAATGCAGCGATAAAAGCGCTGAGCTGAGCGCTATAAATAAGGATAATAAAGGAGAGCTGAGTATGGCTACCGAAAACAGATTTAAAATGAGTCAGGAGCGCCTTGACGCGCTCAAAAAGGAGCTTCTGTACCTTGAAACCGATAAGGCAAAGGAAGTTGCCGAGCAGATAAAAGAAGCGCGCAGCTTTGGCGACCTTTCCGAAAACAGCGAATACGACGAGGCAAAGACCGAGCAGGGCAAGCTCTATTCCAGAATTGCCGAGCTCAAGAGCCTTGTTGAGAACGCCGAGATCGTCGAGAAGGTCGATACGGGCATGCGTAAGGGCGCAGTTACCCTCGGCAGCAGAGTCAAGGTTCGCGACATTGACGAAGGCTACGAAGAGGAATACACCGTTGTAGGCTCGCAGGAGGCAAACCCCATGGAGGGCCGTGTATCCGACGATTCGCCCTTTGGCCGCGGCCTTTACGGTCACGTCGCAGGCGAGAAGATCACCGTCGATGCACCGGCAGGCGAGCTGCACTTTGAGATACTTTCGGTAGAAAACGATTAAGAGGGTAGGCTATGAGTGAGAATAAGACGAATGAGAACGCAGCGCCTGAGCAGGAGCTCAGCGAGCTGCTGAAAATAAGACGCGATAAGCTCAAGGCTTTGCAGGAGGAGGGGAGAGACCCCTTCACCCAGACACGCTTCGAAAGAAGCGCGTATTCGACTGAAATTAAGGCAGACTATGACGCATTTGACGGAAAAACCGTCAAGGTCGCAGGACGTATTATGTCCAAGCGCGGCATGGGCAAGGCAATATTCTGCCATATCCAAGATGATCGCGGCACGATCCAGATCTATGTCCGCAAGGATGCGGTGTCCGAGCAGGAGTTTGCAGACTTCCGCAAGTACGATATAGGCGACATTATCGGCGTTTCTGGCTTCGTTTTCAAGACCAAGACCGAGGAAATTTCCGTGCATGTCGAGTCTGTCACGCTGCTTTCCAAGAGCCTGCGTCCTCTGCCCGAAAAGTTCCACGGCATGACCGACAAAGAGCTGCGCTATCGTATGCGCTATGTCGATCTGATAATGAACCCCGAGAGCAGACGTAATTTTGAGATACGCAGTAAATTCGTCGCGTATCTGCGCCGATACCTTGACGGCCTGGGCTTTATGGAGGTCGAGACACCGGTTCTTAGCCCCATCGCAGGTGGTGCGAATGCACGTCCGTTTATTACACATCATAATACCCTTGACATAGACATGTATATGCGCATTGCGACGGAGCTGCACCTTAAGCGGCTTATTGTCGGCGGAATTGAGCGCGTGTACGAAGTCGGCCGTATTTTCCGCAACGAGGGCATGGACACCAAGCACAACCCGGAGTTTACCACATGTGAGCTGTATCAGGCATACACGAATCTTGACGGAATGATGGACATTCTCGAGGGCATTCTGACCGGCGCTGCCAAGGAGATACTCGGAACCTATCAGGTTGAGTGGCTTGGTCATCAGATCGATCTTACTCCTTCGTGGAAGAGAATTACCATGGCTGACGCGGTCAAGAACGTTACCGGAGCAGACTTTATGGCTGTCGAAGGCGACGCGGATGCCGGTGTGATGCTGGCAAAGAGCGTCGGCGTGGATATGGACGGTGTTTCCCATACATGGGGCAACGCACTGTACGAGACCTTTGACCAGCTCGTCGAATCCACGCTCATTCAGCCCACATTCATAACCATGTACCCTGTTGAGGTCAGTCCGCTGGCCAAGCGCAGCCCCTCCGATCCGCACCTGACGGAGCGCTATGAGATGTTCATCTGCGGCTGTGAGATGGGCAACGCCTTCTCAGAGCTCAACGACCCCATCGACCAGTATGAGCGCTTTAAGGCACAGGCCGAAAAACGTGCCAACGGTGACGATGAAGCCGACATGATGGATGAAGATTTCGTTCTTGCGTTGGAATACGGCATGCCCCCCACGGGCGGTCTGGGCTTCGGAATTGACCGTTGTGCAATGATGCTGTGCGGAACAGACTCGATCCGCGACGTTATCCTGTTCCCCACAATGAAGCCGCTTGACTCCGACAAGAAGGCAGCAAAGCCCACCGAGGCTGCGCCTGCCGCTCCCGTCGTCGAGGAAAAGATCGACTTCTCCAAGGTCGAGATCGAGCCGCTGTTTGCCGATTTCGTTGACTTCGACACCTTCTCCAAGTCCGATTTTCGTGCGGTCAAGGTCATAAATTGCGAAGCCGTGAAGAAGTCCAAGAAGCTTCTCAAGTTCACCCTCGATGACGGCACAGGCACCGACCGCGTCATCCTCTCCGGCATCCATGAGTATTATGAGCCGGAAGAATTGATTGGCAAAACCTGCATCGCGATCACTAATCTGCCGCCCAGACCAATGATGGGCATCGATTCCTGCGGTATGCTGATCAGCGCTGTCCACCACGAGGAAGGCACAGAAAAGCTCCACCTCCTGATGGTCGATCCCCACATCCCGGCAGGCGCCAAGCTGTATTAAGAATTAGCTGCAAAATTTAAATGGCAGTCCCGATCGGGACTGCCATTTTTGCATGAGGAAACTCCGGTTTTCAAAGCAAAGAATTTAACTCTCGGTTGTTTGTATCGCGCCGAGCATGATAAGCGTACCGGCGACGGATACTATCACGCCGATAAGCAGCGTATATTTTGGCGTTGAGGTATCCAGCAGCAGGCCGCCGAAGTAGCTTGCAAATATGCTGCCGAGGGTTATCATCGCAGTTACAAGCGCCTGGCCGCGCACGGCGTCACGCTTAGCAATCACCTCGTCAACATACCGAACCGACGCAGGAACGAATATCGCAAACGAAAATGCCTGCAAGACCTCGGCAGCGTACAGTGCCGGTATGCTCGAGGCAAAATATATCATAAGCTCTTTTATGGAAAACATGATGACGGCAAATCTGAGCAGGGAAGAGCACTTAAAGCGCCTTGTAAGCCGTCCAAACAGCAGCATCACAGGAACCTCGGCAACGGTCATGAATGCAAGCACGTTGCCCATATCCTCGCTGCCGCCGCCTATGTTTCGGATAAACTCGATCATAAAGTTTCCGATCATGCCGTGGGTGAAGAAAAGCGCTGCCGTTCCGAGCAGAAACAGCATGAAGCGCTTGTTTTCCCCTGCAAACTCGGAAAGTGCGCTGGGCTTTGCGCCGCTTGCCTGCTCAAAAGCGCCGGCAGATGCGCGATGCGCACGCTCGCCGGGAATAAACAGCAGTGCGATAAGCCCGAGCAGCGCAGAGAATATGATGAATGAGACCGGCACGGCGTTTGCGCTGACTCGCTGGACGAGCATGCCCAAAACAACATTGCACAGCGCGTACGACAGCGAGCCGAGTGCGCGCGCCCGGCTGAAATTAACACCGCATCCCCAGCTTTCGATATAAAAGCTGAGCGAAATGCACAGAGGGTTTAGCAGCGTGCTGCCTGCTATGAGTAGGGCATACGCCCCGATTATGCCGACGCTGCCGGATGGGAGAAAATACACACCCAGCATAAGCAGCGCAGACAGCGCGGCGCAGAGCCTTATGCAGCGCAGCAGTATGCGCTTCCGGCTTTTGTCGATAAGCCCGGCGATGAACGGCTGCGCGATAAACCCGATTATATTGCCGACTGCGAACACGATGCCGATCTCGTAGTTGGAGTAGCCTCTGAACTGCAGGAACACGGTCGTGAAGCAGAACAAAACCGCGCTCGTGACCCAGTAGCTCATCTGCACCAGCGCATAGTCGATATTTAACTTTTTGTTTGACAGGTTCATAATCTCACAACCTTTCGCCTGATTTAAGATTTATTATTATAGCATCATTATCTCAAAACCACAATACGCTTTTGCCGGACGTATGAGCAATATCAAAAATTGCACTTAAATTTGCGCAGAAACGTGGGTCTTGCCGCCGATAAAGCTTGCAATTGTACATGAATATGTCTATAATGTAAACATCGCGAAAATTTCGACAAAAATATCAGATGAGAGAGGTATGTTTAATGATCGAAGCGATTCACGGCGTTATCAACGCCATAAGCGGCTTTTTATATCAGCCGTACATAGTGCCGCTGTTCCTTGTTGCGGCAGGCCTTTACTTCACTGTCCGCACCGGCTTTTTGCAGGTCCGCCTGTTCGGTGAGTCTATCAAGGTCGTAAGCGAAAAGCCGAAAGATAAGAAATCTGTATCTTCGTTCGGTGCATTGATGGTATCGACTGCCTCGCGCGTCGGCACAGGAAACATCATCGGCGTATCAACGGCTATCTGCCTCGGCGGATTCGGAGCTATCTTCTGGATGTGGATAACCGCTATCCTCGGCGGAGCGTCTGCGTTCATTGAGTCTACTCTGGCTCAGATATACAAGCACAAGGACCCTGACGGAACTTACTACGGCGGCCCGTCCTACTACATGCAGAACGCGCTCAAGCAGCGCTGGCTCGGCGTTATCTTTGCCGTTATCCTTATCCTGACCTACGTCGTGGGCTACAATATGCTTGCATCCTTCAACACTCAGGACACTTTTAAGACCTTCAGCTTCTATGATCCGAGCAAGACTCCGATCATTATTGGTGCAATACTTGCCGTGCTGTTTGCGCTGTGCGTACTCGGCGGCGGCAAGCGCCTTACCAACATAACCGGCGTACTCGTTCCGGTCATGGGGCTTATTTACATAGTCGTATCGCTCATAGTCGTCATCATGAACATTACGAACCTGCCGCTGGTTCTCAAGAACATCTTTGTCGCAGCCTTTGATTTCAAGGCAATCTTCGGCGGCTTTGCAGGCTCCTGCATGATGTGGGGCATCAAGCGCGGCCTTTACTCCAACGAAGCCGGTATGGGCTCGGCTCCCAACGCTGCCGCGTCGGCGGACGTATCGCACCCTGTAAAGCAGGGCCTCGTGCAGATGCTGTCCGTTTTTATTGACACGCTGCTCGTGTGTACCGCAACCGCAATGATGTGCATGTGCGCAAATCCCGAGGGTCTTATTGCTGACGCTGCCGGCGCTGCATATGTTCAGCAGTCCATGCAGCTTGCACTGGGTGATTTCGGCCCGATATTCATTGCCGTCGCAATGAGCCTGTTTGCATTCACAACGCTCATCGGCAACTATTATTACACCGAGGGCTGCCTGAAGTTTATTCTCAAGCGCACTCCGTCCAAGGCGTTTATGCTCGTCTTCCGCCTGATAGCTACCGCACTCGTGTTTGTCGGCGCGCTGCTGTCGGCAGGCATCGTATGGGATACCGCCGATATGCTCCAGGCATTCATGGTCATCATTAACGTTCCCGTTATCATTATCATTGCAAAGCCTGCTCTGGCTGCGCTCAAGGATTACATGAGCCAGCGCAGAGAGGGGAAGGACCCGGTATTTAAATCCTCGAGTATCGGCCTTGAAGGCAAGACCGAGTGCTGGGAAGACTGACAGACATAGAAAAGACCGGCACGTGCCGGTCTTTTCTTTTTGCGCGAAGTATTGTATAATCACGGCAAAGGAGCTGAGACTATGGATGATTTTGAACGTGCGTGGCGCAAACAGCTTGCAGCCGAGAAAAAATATATTGACGAGCGCTCGCGGCGCAGCGACAGCCGCCTGAACCGATTTTTGCAGACAAAGGTGCCCGAAAAGCTCAAGGATACGCTCGACACGGGATTTGCAAAGGCCTTTGAGCTTATCTTCGCAAAGGGGACGGGAGTTATTGAAAAAACCTATAACCGCCGCGATATCGAGCGCAGCAGCCGTGTGCGGCGCATAATTGCCGAAAACAATCCGACCGGGCGCGCTCTGAACGAGGCCTCGCGCGGATCAGCCTCGCAAAAGCTGAAAAACACGGTCGCATCGGGCGTTTCCGGGATCGGCATGGGGCTTATCGGCGTCGGCATACCGGATATTCCGGTTTTCACGGGAATGCTGCTCAAGAGCTTGTATGAAACTGCCCTCGGCTACGGCTATGATTACGACAGAATGGACGAAAAGTATTTCATCCTGCTGCTGATTGGCGCAGCTCTCCGCAGCGGAGACGAGCTGAAAGCCGCCGACGAGCGAGTTAACTATTTCATTGAGCACGGCGCAGAGCCTGACGAGGAAACGATGAAAACAGAAGTGAAGATCGCTGCCGATGGTCTGTCGGGCGAGCTTTTGTACATGAAGTTTTTGCAGGGAATACCCATCGTCGGCGCCGTGGGCGGAGCGTACGACCCAATATACATTGACCGCATCACGCGCTATGCAAGCATGAAATACAACCGCAGATTCCTGCACGATATCAAGAACAAGCATTAAAAAAGCAGACGGCCTCGGCCGTCTGCTTAAATTATTCACTTTTTGCCGGGCTTCGGCTTTCTGACAGTTGAGAAAGGATCTGCGCCGCCGCCAGAGAACATGGTGAAGTTAAGGCTTGACTTAACATGGTCTGCCATTGCCTGCTTTGCAAGGTCGGGGATGTGCATCTTTATCGCCTCGACGACCGCAACGTGGTTATAAATAACGCTTGGCGACCAGGGGTTATCCTCGGAAGAGTTGCTGATGAATTTTATCATGGAGGACTGATACATCGTCAGGTTCGGCAGCAGCATCTTATAGCACTTCTGGATGTACTTGTTGCCGCAGGACTCGACTATAAGGCCGTGGAAGGGCATGTCGGTCGCGATCATGCCGTCGTAGTCCTTGCGGATAACGCAGTCGGCAAATTCACCGGCGAGCCTGTCAAGCTCGTTTACGGTGCCGGCATCGGCGCGCTCGGTGCACAGGGCGGCAGCCTCGCACTCGATCGCCGCGCGTACGTCATAAAGGTCAATCATGTCCTTAAGGCTCAGATCAATTACGAAGAAACCGCTCGTATCCGGCTTTGAAACAACAAAGCCCTGCTCACACAGGTTCATTATTGCTTCTGCAACGGGAGTGCGTGATATGCCGAGGGCGGAGGCAATGCTGTTTACATTGAGCTTCGTTCCCGGAGCTATGCACAGCGAGACGATCTCGTCATAAAGCATCTGCGAAACGATATCGCGCAGCTTCGCGCTCGGATTTGCGTCAAGGTATACCTGGAACTGATCGCGTTTCAATGAAATCAATCCTTTCGTGCTTGATTAGAAGCAAAATATAATACGTCAAATATAAAATGAACTCAAATACATCCGCTATTCTACGGCAGATGCTGCCGAAATGCAAGCCCTTGAGTGCATTTTTAATAAAAATTTTAGTAATATTCCCGGCATACAAGCAAATATCAACAGCGTTATCCAAATTTGTCTGAAAAACCGCAAAGAAATAAGCACCGATGCGATTGCATCGGTGCTTATGCTGTGTTATTTGGACTTACTTCTTGCTCTTTATGTACTCGTCGATGCTCTTTGCGCCGGTTTTGCCTGCGCCCATTGCGAGGATAACGGTTGCAGCGCCGGTGACTGCGTCGCCGCCTGCGAAAACGCCCTCGCGAGCCGTTGCGCCGCCTTCGTCTGCCTCAATGCCGCCCTTACGGGTGAAGGTCAGACCCTTGGTGGTGTTGCGGATCAGGGGGTTGGGGCTGGTGCCGATGGCGATAACGACGGTATCAACGTCGAGGATCCAGTTTGAGCCCTCAACGGGAACGGGCTTGCGGCGGCCCTTTTCGTCCGGCTCGCCAAGCTCCTGCTTCTGAAGCTCGATACCGGTGACGTGGCCGTCCTCGCCGGCGTGGATGGCTACGGGGTTGTTGAGCAGACGGAACTCGATGCCCTCTGCCTCGGCATGCTCGACCTCTTCCTTACGGGCAGGCAGCTCTTCCTTGCCGCGGCGGTAAGCAATGTAAACATGCTCTGCGCCCAGACGCTTGGAAACGCGCGCTGCGTCCATTGCGACGTTGCCTGCGCCGACGACGCAGACGTTGTGGAAATGCTTTATCGGCGTGTCGTAATCATCGCGGTAAGCCTTCATGAGGTTTACACGGGTAAGAAGCTCGTTTGCCGAGTAAACGCCGAGGAGATTCTCGCCGGGAATGTGCAGGAACTGGGGCAGACCTGCGCCCGAGCCGATGAACACTGCCTCATAGCCGTCTGCAAACAGCTCGTCAACGGTCTCGCTCTTGCCGATGATGGCATTGTTTATGATCTTAACGCCCATTGCCTTGAGGTTCTCGATCTCGGCAGCAACGATCTCCTTTGGCAGACGGAACTGGGGGATACCATAGACCAGAACGCCGCCGGACTTGTGGAATGCTTCAAAGATGGTGACGTCGTAGCCCATCTTACGCAGATCGCCTGCGCAGGTGAGGCTGGCAGGGCCGGAGCCGACGATCGCGATGCGGTGACCGTTGGATTCGGGGGCCTTGACCTCGTCCTTTACTTCCTTGTTCATGTGGTAGTCGGCGACAAAGCGCTCGAGGCGGCCGATGCCGACGCTCTCGCCCTTAATGCCGCGAACGCACTTACTCTCGCACTGTTTCTCCTGCGGGCAAACACGGCCGCAGACAGCAGGCAGGGAGTTGGTGGAGGTAATGATCTCGTATGCTGCATCAAAGTCGCCCTCTGCGACCTTGGCGATAAACTCGGGGATGCGTACCGAAACGGGGCAGCCGGTGCGGCAGGGCATGTTGTGGCAGTTGAGGCAGCGCTTTGCCTCGTCCATTGCCATCTCGGGAGTGTAGCCGAGAGCGACCTCGTCAAAGTTGCCGGCGCGGACTACGGGATCCTGCTCGGGCATCGGGTTTTTATCCATTCTCATGTTAGCCATTGCGCTTACCTCCGGTCATATTGCAGATATGCTTTGCAGCCTCGTCCTGCTCTTCCTTGTAGAACGCTGCACGCTTTATAAGCGAGTCGAAATCGACCTCGTGTGCGTCGAAGTCGGGACCGTCAACGCAGGCAAACTTGGTCTCGCCGCCGACGATGACACGGCAGCCGCCGCACATGCCTGTGCCGTCTACCATGATTGGGTCGAGGGAGATGATGGTCTTGATGCCATAGGGACGGGTGACCTCAGCCAGGAACTTCATCATGATGTCCGGGCCGATAGCGATAACGCGGTCAAACTGGGGCTTGCCGTCCTTGATGTTGGCTTCGATCTCCTGCTTGAGATACTCGGTGGTGAAGCCCTTCTCGCCGTAGGTGCCGTCGTCGGTGCACATGATGAGCTTGTCGGAAGCGGCCTTGAGCTCGTCCTTCAGGATGACGATGTCGGCGCTTCTGAAGCCTGCGATAAAGGTCACATCAATGCCCTTTTCGTGCATTTCCTTGGCAATGGGGTATGCGATAGCGCAGCCGACGCCGCCGCCGACAACGCAGACCTTCTTCAGGCCGTCCATCTCGGTAGCCTTGCCGAGGGGGCCGACGAAGTCGGTGATGTAATCGCCTTCCTCAACGGTGTGCAGCATCTTGGTGGTGCGGCCGGCAGCCTGTACCATAACGGTAACGGTGCCTTTTTCGCGGTCATAACCTGCTACGGAAACAGGAGTGCGCTCTCCCTGCTCATCCAGACGGAAGATGACGAACTGACCTGCCTGCGCGTGCTTTGCGACCAGCGGGGCTTCGATCTCGAACAGGCAAATGCTCTTTGCATCGTTCAGAAATCTTTTTTGTACGACTTTAAACATCTTATTACCTCTTATCATTATAATTATTTTGTTCAAGCCATTTGCAACAAAATTTATTCTAATTCAATTGCGTATGATTGTCAACATACGAAATTATATCAGAAAATAATATATGCTGAAAAATCAATGGTTTTTCAAAAATCATGATAAAATATTAACTAAAATTGCACGTTTTCGGGTGCAATTGCGCCTTGCAATTGACGGAATACTTGATAAGCTCGCCGTGCCGACGTATAATGATGCAAAGAAACGGAGGAGATGAACATGCCGGTAACAAAAAGCACATTCGGCGAGTACGAGCTTTATACGATAAAAAATTCGTCGGGTGCGTATGTGCGCATAGCAAGCCTCGGCGCTGCGGTGCAGAGTATTGTCGTCCCGAATAGAAACGGAGTGCCGACGGATGTTGCGCTCGGATATGATACACCGGACGAGTACCTTAGCAACGACGGCTACTTCGGTGCATTTGTCGGCCGATACGCAAACCGCATATCGAATGCCTCGTTTGTGCTAAACGGCAGAGAATATAAGATAAGCGCAAATGAGGGGAAGAATACGCTCCACGGCGGAAACGGCCTGAGCAAGCGCCGCTTTACCGAGATAGCGGTAGGGGAGAATGCGCTCACGCTTGGCATATCCGACCCCGACGGCGGCGACGGATTCCCGGGAAAAGTCGAGGCCCGCGTGACGTATGAGTTTTCCGAGAATAATGAGCTCAGTATAAGCTACGAGGCCACATCCAATGCCGATACATATTTAAATCTTACAAACCACAGCTACTTTAACCTTTCCGGCAGGGGAGATATCCTTGACCATGAGCTGCTGATAAACTCCGACGGCTATTTGCCTGTTGATGAGGAGCTTATCCCTACAGGTGAGGTGCGCGCAGTTTCGGGAGCGGAATTTGATTTCCGAAAAATGCGAAGAATTGAAAACGGCTTTTACGACCACTGCTTTGTGCTCAGCGGTAACGAGCCGTGTGCGAGGCTTGTTAGCAGAGAAAGCGGCATAGCAATGACCCTTGCGACCGATATGCCGGCAGTGCAGTTTTATGCCGGCGGCGCAACAGGGCTGCGGCTCGGAAAGGGCGGCGCGGTTTACGGCAAAAACTCAGGCTTGTGCCTTGAAACGCAGTATTATCCCGACAGTCCGAACCATCCCGAGTTCCCGTCTGCACTTCTGCGCGCCGGTGAAAAATATTATTCAAAAACGAGCTATAAGTTCTCAATATGCTGAAAAAAGCACCCATCCGGGTGCTTTTTTCAGTCCAATGTTAAGTTCCAAACCGTGTCCGGCGGAAAGTCCTTGCTCTGATATGCCGCTATATAGCGTTCGCCATGTGCGCTTGCGCGCCTTATAACGGCTTTTTCCGCTCCGAGCGATGTGCACAGCGCCGGAATAAATTCGGGTGCATCGCCGAGCGCTTCCTTTACAAACAAGGTTCCGTTTTCAACATAGCCACAGGCTACGCCGCCTTTATACTCGAAAAATCCGCCGACGGATGACGTGAAAATTTCCTCCTGAAAGCACAGATAACCGTAATAAAAGCTCACATGAGCCTTGCCCTTGAGCATATCCTCGCGCAGAAAGCCGTATTCATCGGCGCTCAAACGCCTGATCCCGTCAAGCTCAGAGGAAGCGCTGACGCTTTCATAGCTGCAATAGCTTGCCGCGGCAAGGCCGCAGCGGCTTTCGTACCAATCGTACAGAGAACCCTTCGCCGGGAGCGTGCAGCAGATATCGGCCGAATATTCCCACGCGTTTCGCATGCAAGCCCTTGTAAGCTCGGCACCGATGCCGCGCCCCTGCGCGCTTTCGTCAACGGAAACGGCATAGATATACGCAAGCTTTTTCGTCTCGCCTCCGGGCAGATGCAAAAATGCGTCCAGCACGTATGCTGCACCGAAGATTTCACCGTCAAGCTCGGCGACAAAGCCCGTTCCCATCGAGGGCAGCAACTCGAAAAATCGGTCGATAAGCTCTGCCGGATCGCCGAAAGCGTCGATCCAGAGCGACCTCATAGCGGATGTGTCGTCCCGGGTATACTCACGGATGTTGTAAATCATTCGTACACCTCCGGGCATAGCCTGCGGATCTCACTCCTTATTTCTCTGAGATCTGTAAACGTTTCCGGACGTTTGGAAACGTCGCGCAGAAGAGCAGAGGGGTGGTATATTGCAAGGCAGCGCCTGCCGTCAACGTCAAACCATTGGCCGTGCTGCCGGGTGATCCTGAAATCCTCGTCGATAAGCGAGGTGGCAGCAATGCGCCCGAGGCATATTATAATAAGCGGATCAACGATCTCAATCTGTTTTTTCAGCCACTGCGAGCACGCTGCCCTCTCCTCGGGCAGCGGATCGCGGTTGTGCGGCGGACGGCATTTTACGATGTTGGCTATATACACACGTTCCCGGTCAAGGTCGATCATCCTGAGCATATCGTCAAGCAGCATACCTGCTCTGCCAACAAAGGGAAGCCCCTGAAGATCCTCCTGCTCGCCGGGGCCTTCGCCGATGAGCATTATCTTCGCATTGGGGTTACCGTCGCCAAAGACGAGCTTCGTGCGCGTCTTGCCGAGAATGCAGCCCTCGCAGCCGAGACATTGGCCGCGCAGCTCTTCCATTGCCTTATCCATCAGCTCTCCTCCGAATATTTTGCAAGCTCGAGCAAAATTTCGCGTTTATTATTATCGGGGTATTCCATAACATATTCGAGCAAAAACTTCAGCATCTCGCCAAGCTCCGGTCCTTTTAGGCCGAGCGACAGCAGATCGTCGCCCGTGACGGCAAGATGCTTCAGCGAAAAGCACTCTCCGCTTTTGAGAACGGCTCTGAGCTCCTTTTCGCAGTCGATGCCCATTATAACGGAGTAAGCCTGCACGGCGCATGTGACGGTGTCGACGCCGTAGCGGTTCAAAAGCTTTTTCCAGCCGAGACTGTCCGAAGGCGGATCCTGACTCAAAAGCACCTCGGCGTCCGTGCAGCAGCGTATTGTGCGCCCGTCAAGCCGAAGCTGCTTGAGAAATTCGCTTGCCGAGGGAATATACCCGTATTTGCGGAGCATGATACTGAATGCGACCCAACGCGAAAGCGGCTTGCGCGGCATGCTTGCAAGGTCGGCAAAGTTTGGAGTTTTCCAGCCTGCGCCGCTTATATACCTTTTCATAAGCCCAAAGCTAATTGCGGCGCTCATGGTCTCCGGACGTGTAGTGAGCAGGATTTTTTCTACCTCATCGCGCACTCTTTCCGGCGCGAGCTCGGAAGCAAGCTCGGCGCACTCTTCAATTGCGCTGAGCGTGTCGTATTCAATGGTAAAACCGAGCCTTGCGGAAAATCTCAGAGCACGGAACATTCGCAGTGCATCCTCGGTAAACCTCAGTTTAGGATTTCCGACACAGCGAATGCAGCGCTTTTCAATGTCGCTCACTCCGTCAAACGGATCGGCAAGCATACCGTCGGCCGAAAGAGCAATAGCATTCATGGTAAAATCGCGGCGGCTGAGATCGGTGATGAGGTCGGAAACAAAGGTGACTGAATCCGGCCTGCGGTGATCGCGATAGTCGCCCTCGGTCCTGAAGGTCGTGACCTCGGCGCTCTTGCTGCCGATGATGACCGTGACCGTTCCGTGCTCAAGACCCGTAGGACGCGAGCCGGGGAAAAGCTCCATTACCTCTTCAGGCAGGGCACTCGTGCATATATCCCAGTCCTGCGGCGTAATGTCCATAATAACATCGCGAACACAGCCGCCGACGAGATAGGCAAGATGCCCTCGCGCCTGCAGACCGAACAGAATTTGCCTGACATATTTGGGAGGATTGATTTGAGGCATAGTGATCAAGTTCCTGTATGTACAAATATTTTAATTCTTGTCAAGTTGACTTTACAGTATTATAATATCATTTGCTAAATGCAACATCAACATCAAATTGTTAATATAAAGCGTGATTGGAGAAATTATGCCGGATTTCAGTGAATATTTAGTGCGAGGAAAAAGAGGTCATCTCATTGGCATAGGCGGCGTTTCCATGTCGCCTCTGGCCGAGGTGCTTTCCGACGCAGGACTTATAATAAGCGGCTCTGATATCGCAGAGAGCGAGCGAACCTCGCATTTGCGCGAAAAGGGAATAGTCATATCCATAGGCCATGACGCGGCGAATATAACAAGCGACATTGATTTTGTCGTGCGCACGGCCGCAGCGCATGACGAAAACCCCGAGGTCGTTCGCGCGCATGAGATGGGCATTCCCGTGTTTGAGCGCACCCAGGCATGGGGCGCTATCATGAAGGGCTATAAAAACGCCCTGTGCATTGCCGGAACCCACGGCAAGACTACGACCACCTCCATGTGCACTCATATCCTTATGGCGGCCGAAAAAGACCCCACAGTCATGATCGGCGGAACGCTGCCGCTGCTCAAGGCAGGGCACAGAGTCGGAACGGGCGATACCATCGTTATGGAGTCGTGCGAGTATTATAACTCGTTTTTGTCGTTTTATCCGACCATTGCCGTTATCCTCAACATAGAGGAGGATCACCTTGACTTTTTCTCCGGCATTGAGGATATTAAGAAAAGCTTCCGCGAATTTGCAAGCCATGTTCCCGAGGACGGCTATGTCGTTGTAAATCACGACGATGAGAACACCATGGATGCCGTCAAGGGACTTGAGCGCAATATCGTAACCTTTGGCCTTACCTCAAAGGCCGATGTTTATGCCAAAAACGTTATCCGTATCGGTTCGCTTACGAAGTTTGATATTATGTACAAGGGAAAACTGTTTGACACAGTGAACATCCATGTCCCGGGTGTGCATAACCTTAAGAACGCTCTGGCGGCTGCCGCGGCCTGCATCTGCCTCGGAATAAAGCCGACGGCAATAAAATACGGCCTTGCCGGTTTTTCCGGAGCGGGCAGAAGATTTGAGTTTAAGGGCAAATTCAACGGCGCGGATGTGTACGACGATTACGCGCACCATCCGGGCGAGCTCAAGGCTCTTCTGGATGCTGTCGAAGCCTTGGGATATAAGCGCACGATAGTTGTTTTCCAGCCGCATACCTACACGCGCACGATGGCGTTGTTCCACGATTTTGTCCGTCAGCTGCGCCGGCCGGATGTGCTGTACCTTGCGGAGATATTTGCCGCCCGTGAAAAGAATATTCTCGGCATCTCCTCGGCAGACCTCGCGGAGAAAATTGAGGGTGCAAAATTCTTTAAGACCTTTGAAGAGATCGAGCGCGATCTGCGCAAAACCGCGCAGCCGGGCGATCTTATCCTCACTGTCGGAGCCGGCAACGTGTATAAGATCGGCGAGCATCTGCTGGCCGACGATTACGAGACCTGAAACGGAGAAAAAAATATGCAGATAAGCTGGCTCGGACATTCCTGCTTTAAGATAAGCCATGACGGATACAGTCTTGTTATAGACCCTTATGATCTTACGAATGCAAACTATCCGCCCATGAGCACGAGCGCAGATGCCGTCTTGTGCAGCCACGAGCACCGCGGACACAATTACCGCGCCGGAGTCAAGCTCTCCGGCACGGCGAGAGAGTGTCCGTATGAAGTGACGGTGATAGATACCTTTCACGACACAAGCTATGGCAGCCTGCGCGGCAAAAACAAGATACATATTATAAATTGGGACGGGTTCAAACTCGTCCATATGGGCGACCACGGCAGCTTTCTGACGGATGCGGAGAAGGACATGCTATTCGGAGCCGATGTCCTTATGATAAACGCAGGCGGCTTTCGCGCAATGCCCAGCGACAAAACCAAGCCTCTGGCAGATGAGCTGTGTGCAAACGTTGTTATCCCGATGCACTATGCGCATGACGGCTGCGGCAGCCGCCGCATGGAAAGAGTGACGGCGTTTACGGATCAGTATATGCCTTTGCCGATAGTGCATTTTTACGATACGAACACGATATCGATAGATAAAAACACTCCGGCTCAGGTAGCTGTGCTGAAATTCATGCCCGGCAAAATGTAAAAATTATATGTTTTAGCTGCTCGCTGGTGATAAAATCAAGGGGATTTACAGAATCCCCTTGATTTATTTGCACTTATAGTATATAGTTTCAAAGTCTTAAAACGACTCTTTCTACAGGATTGGAGGCCTTTTGGTGGCAAAAGCAAAACAGCAGAATTATCTGCACGGCGCAGCAATAATGACCGCCGGCGTTATAATAATGAAGATCCTCGGCGCATTGTATAAGATCCCTCTGGGCAATATGCTCGGCGACGACGGATACGGCCTGTTCCTTCAGGCTTATTATGTTTACAGTCTGTTTCTGACGCTCGCAACGGCAGGATTTCCGGTGGCGCTTTCGCGCATGATAAGCGCGGCGCAGACTCGCGGACTGCAAATGCAGGCACGCCGTACATATCGTGTGGCATGGTGGACATTCTTTGTCCTCGGCGCGGTCTGCTCGACGGTAATGTTCGTGTTCCCTGACTGGCTTGCAAACACTCTTATAAACAGTCCCGATGCCGCTTTCAGCATCCAGGCTCTCGCACCGGCGGTGCTTCTGTGCTGCGTTACCGCAACCTACAGGGGCCTGACTCAGGGCTACGGCAACATGACCCCGACTACTATCAGCCAGATACTCGAGGTCCTGGCCAAGGTCGCGGCAGGACTTGCTCTTGCGGCATATCTGATAAAAGCAGGCTATGATAAGCCCGTTGCGGTCGCAGGCGCCATATTCGGCGTGACCGTTGGCTCGCTTGCCGCCTTGCTGTACATGCTCATATACAAAATGCGCAACTACCGCTTTGACAGCGTTGCGCAGCCCGATGTTCCGGAAAGTGCAGGAACAATATTTAAAAACCTTTTGAGCATAGGTATCCCTATTGCGCTCGGCTCCGTTGCGCTGTCGCTTATCAATCTTATTGACGCAGGCCTGTGCATGACGAGACTCCAGAGCGCTGTCGGATACACTTACTCGCACGCAAAGACCCTGTACGGCGTTTACGGAAAGGCACAGACCCTGTTTAACCTGCCGGCGGCATTCATTACTCCGCTGACGGTATCCATCGTTCCGGCGATCTCAGCAAAGCTTGTAATGAACGCAAGGAGAGAGGCAGGAAAGATATCGGAGGACTCGCTGCGCATAGCGATGGCGATAGCCTTGCCCATGGGCGTCGGCCTTGCTGTCCTGTGCGAGCCCATAATGAACGTTATCTACCCCAATGCCCACGAGTCCGGACCGCTGCTGCTGTGCCTGCTTGGCGTTGCATCGGTGTTTGTGTGCTTCTCACTTATGAGCACGGCCGTTCTTCAGGCAACGGGCAAGGAGCGGCTTACGCTTTATTCTATCGTTGCCGGCGGCCTTGTGAAGATCACGATAAACTGGTTTATAGTCGCAATCCCGTCTGTAAACATCTACGGCGCCGCGATCGGAACGATATGCTGCTATGTGACAATGTGCGTTTTGAATCTTATATTCATTAACCGCAGCTTTGAAAAGGGGCTGTCGATGAAGAATATCTTCGTCCGTCCTGCCGTGCCCAGCGTTATCATGGGCGTCATAGCGCTTGCGGTGTATTACGGCGGAATGATGCTCCTTTCGTCTGACAGCAGGATCATGATGGCGCTTGTTATGTGCGTTGCCATCGGCGTTGCCGTAATAGTTTACGCGGTGTCGGTCATAAAGCTTCGCGTAATAACCACGGAGGATATGAAGCTTATCCCCAAGGGCGAGAAGATCGCAAAGCTGCTGCACATGGGCTGATCGCAAAGCTCTCCTGAAAAAATTGGTTTTTTCCGAAAAAATACTTGATATTTGCAGCATTTTGTGATAAGTTTTAATCCGCGCCGCGAGGCGCATGTTCATTGTAAATAACCCGGCATGGCGCAATCGGCGCACCGGGCTATATAGAAAAGGCTTTTATGCCGCATAAATTAGGAGGATTACACATGAATAAGGCAGAACTTATAGCAGCCGTCGCAGAGAAGACCGGTCTTTCCAAGAAGGACTCCGAGAAGGCTGTCAACGCCGCATTTGATACCATCGTTGAGACTCTGGTATCCGGCGAAAAGGTTCAGATGGTTGGCTTTGGCGTTTTTGATGTTAAGGAGCGCGGCGTTCGTATCGGCCGTAACCCCAAGACCCGCGAAGAGATCGAGATCCCTGCAAGCAAGGTTCCCTTCTTCAAGGCAGGTAAGGCGCTCAAGGACGCAGTCGCAGAGTAATTTCATCGCAGTAATATTTGATATGATTCCCACGATACGTCGGTATCGTGGGAATTTTGCCATACTAAAGGAGATAGGATCATGAGACTTGACAAATACCTTAAGGTTTCACGGCTTATAAAGCGTAGAAGCGTTGCCAACGACGCCTGCGATGCCGAGCGCGTGAGCGTAAACGGCCGCCAGGTCAAGGCAAGCTACCAGGTGAAGATCGGCGACGTTATTGAGGTCGCTTTCGGACAGCGCAAGCTTAAAGTTGAGGTGCTGTCTGTGAATGAAACGGCAAAAAAAGAGGAAGCTCCTGCAATGTATAAGGAGCTGGAAAGCTGAATAGGCAATAAAAAAATCCCGACTGTCGGTCGGGATTTTTTGCGCTTATAAACTCAAATTACTTGGTCCAGTCGGGAGCGTCGGTGCGGATGTTGGTCCACTGCTCGGTCACGACGAACTCGCCGCTGACAGCATTCTTAACGTTGAGCGTCCAAGTGTAGTTGTGTGCGTTGGTAGCCTCGAGAATGTCGGCATAGTACCATGCGGAATTTGCGTTGTCGGGCCAGCCCTTGACGCCGGTGCAGCCGTTCATGCTGCTGCTGGTGGAGTTGCGGCCGACGAGGCGGTTGCACAGTGCGGCGGTCTGAGCACGGGTCAGAAGATCGTCGGGATTTGCATTGCCGTTTGCATCGCCGTTGAGGATGCCGAGCTTTGCAAGGAGGTTCATGTAGCTCTCAGCCCAGTGGCCGTTGAGATCTTCAAACTTGTTGTTGCCGACGTAGGAGACGGAGAACAGACGAGCGATCATAGCGGAGAACTCGGCACGGGTGACATTCTTGTTGGGACGGAAGTAGCCGTCGTTGTAGCCGGAGATAACGCCGGCCTTGACAAGGGTGCAGACCTCTTTGTTGCACCAGCTGTTTGCGTTGATGTCCTTAAGAGTGCTGGAAGTGCTCTGGTACTTTGCACGGGTCTCGGGAGTCATAAGACGGTAGAGAATGGTTGCGACCTCGGCACGGGTGATGTTGGCGTTGGGACGAACGGTGCCGTCTTTGTAGCCTATCATGTATGCAAAGTGATCGGTGTAGTTAAGGCCGATGTTGAGCATGGGGTAGAGGATGAGCTTGTCGGAATCAAACTTTGCACTGAAGGACCACTTGATGCCGGGCAGGGTGCTGTACTTTATGCCGGATACGGGGCCGTCGCAGGTAGCCGCAACAGTGTATACGCCGACGATGCTCTTGGGGATAAGAGCAAGACCGAGCAGGTTAGCGGTGTATGTGCTGGCCTCGCCGGTAATGTTATTGGTGAGTGTTACCTGAGCGCCGCTTGCAGGCAGCTTGCTCATCAGGGAGCAGTAAACCAGATAAGTGGGGAGCTTGATGCCGTTTACGGTGTCAACAACGCTGCCGACGGTATCGCCGATGGACTGTGTGTCAGCATCGTCGGCGAGAGCCGCAGTGGGCAGAAGTGCAGCGATCATCAGAACCGCAAGAAGCAAGCTGATCAGTTTTGTTGATCTTTTCATGTTGTTTCTCCTTCTAAAAAACACGTTATTATATAGCTGCGGTGCAGCTTATTCCACAAACATAATTTACACCGTTGGTTACAAATTGTCAACAAATTATGCGATGTATAAACAAAAGTTTTTTAGTTTTAAAAGGGACAGATACTATTTACTGGAGCTGACGTATAATTTCGCGTTTCAGGCGGTGGATTATGCGCTTTTCGAGCCGGCTTATGTAGCTTTGTGAAATGCCCAGCATATCCGCTACCTCCTTTTGCGTGTATTCGCTTCCGCCTCCAAGGCCGAAGCGCAGGGTGATTATGCTCTTTTCTCTGTCTCCGAGGGAATTTACCGCGTTTAAAAGCATCTGACGATCGGCGTCGTCCTCAAGCGGACGGCTCACCTCGTCGTCATCGGTTCCGAGAACATCCGACAGCAGTAGCTCGTTGCCGTCCCAGTCGGTGTTCAGCGGCTCGTCAAAGCTCACCTCGCTGCGCTGATTGCTGATCTTGCGCAGATGCATCAGTATCTCATTTTCGATGCAGCGTGAAGCGTAGGTGGCAAGCTTTATGTTCTTGTCGCTGCGGAAGGTGTTTATTGCCTTTATAAGGCCGATGGTGCCTATGGAAATGAGATCCTCGAGGTTAACGCCCGTATTTTCAAACCGTCTGGATATATAGACGACAAGGCGCAGATTATGTTCCGTAAGCAGTTTTTTGGCGCACTCGTCGCCGTTTTCCATTGCGATTATTGCCTTTTCCTCGTCGGCCTTGTCAAGCGGAGGGGGCAGAGTGTCGCTGCCGCCTATGTAAAACAGCCCTTTTTCGGGCAGCAGATGCCGCTCAAGCCAGCTTTTTATAATGCTTATAATATCCACATTCATTCTCCTTTCATATGATCGAATCGAACCCGTCTCCGCCGAGCGGAGTGGGGGATACGGCAACTATCATATCGTCGCGCTGCTCTCCGTCAACGTAAACGGCGTCCGGTCTGAACGCAGCCAGCATGCCGGACTCTGTGCCGACGGCGCTGTACGGTGTAAGCCGCATTTTTCCCGAAAGCTGCGGCAGGGAGACGAGCCTTGTGCAGTCTGTGCTCGAAAGCTCATCCTCGCAGCCGGGAAACAGCGGAGCCAGACGTGCAGCCGGTGCTATCAGCACACTGTCACCGCTCACGGGATCGAGAAGTGCATTCCCACTGTCGTGCAGGCAGCGCAAAAAAACACGGTTTCCCATAAATTCGATCTCAACATCCGAAACGCAGGCATCGGCGCTTTTTACGCTCCTGCGGAACACAAAGCTCAAAACGGCGTAGATAAGCGCAAACGACAAAATAAGCACCGGAAGCGAAACAGGTATGTATGCTCCGATGCCGAAGCTTTCGCCGTTTTGCAGCGATATTGCCCAGACCGCTCCGCCGAATAATGCGGAAACGGCAAAAAAAGTAAGGCAGCAGCGCCAAAGCTTATCCTCGCCGCCGAAGGCGATCAGCGCCATAAGTAGGCCGCATATGAGCTTAACCGGCCAGAGCTTAAAAAAAGCAAGTCCCGGAAGCAGACTGAGCACGGCGTAGAGCGCGCCGAAAACGGCAGCGGCGGCGTACCTTGCCCGGCGGAGTCTTATTCCGCAAAGGCGTGCCGAGCATAAGACGATGAGATAATCGAGAACGAGGTTAAGTAAAAACAGCCGGTCTATGTAAATGATGTCCATAACGAAATTATAAGCGCCTCCGGGCGCACAATTTGTCATTTGTTAATTGTCAAATGCGTTTTGGTATGGTAAAATACATTAGTTTTGATCGTGGACGCCCGGTCTGCGGTAATATTATATTAATTGTAAAGGATAAGCTATGTGGTTTTGGTTTGCGCTGATAGCGCTTTTGTGTTGGAGTGGTTCCGATCTTTTTTCAAAAATTGGCTGTCAGGATTCTGATGATAAATACAGCCATTTGAAGATGGTCATGGCCGTCGGCCTTGTAATGGGCCTTCATGCCGCGTATGAGATATTCGTTGGCGGCGTTGAAATAAACGGAGAAGTAATTTTAAAATACCTGCCCGTTTCGATGCTGTATATCGTTTCGATGACGGTCGGCTATGTCGGGCTTAGATATATCGAGCTTTCGATATCCTCGCCGATATGCAACTCGTCCGGCGCGATAGTCGCTGTGCTAATATTCGCAACGCAGGGCATAAACGGACTTCCGCCCATGGCTCTTGCGGCAGTTGCGCTTGTCTGCATCGGCGTTATCGCCCTCGGCTTTACGGAAGCAAATGAGGATGAGGAGCTGCGCCGCGCACGTCAGGATGCAAGCAATCATCACTATGCAAAAAGCTGGCTTGCAATAGCGCTTCCCGTTATCTACTGCCTGCTGGATGCGCTCGGCACATTTGCAGACAGCCGCGTGCTCGAAACCCTAAATGAGGACTCTGCAAACGTTGCGTATGAGCTGACCTTCCTTGTCGTCGGCATCGTGTGCGCCGTGTACGTTCTCGGCGTTAAAAAGCAGAAGCTCATCCCCAAGCGAGAGGCTCCCAAATACACCGGCGCGATTTTTGAAACGGCCGGCCAGTTTGCGTACATATACGCACTTGCCGACACAGCGCATGCCGCCCTTGCAGCACCGATGATCTCGGCCTACTGCGTGGCCTCCGTCGTGTGGAGCCGCATTTTCCTCAAGGAAAAGCTCTCACTTAAGCACTACGCCTCCATACTGCTCGTGGTTGCCGGCATAGTGATATTGGGTATACTTGATATTTAATAAAGGAGATTTGATATGTCAGACCCTGTTTATAAGAGAATACTTATCAAAATAAGCGGCGAGGCGCTCGCCGGGGATAAAAAGACCGGCTTTGACTTTGACTTCATGTCAAAGGTCTGCGAAACGGTCAACAAATGTACCCAAATGGGCGTTGAGGTCGGCATAGTCGTCGGCGGCGGCAACTTCTGGCGCGGCGTTAAGGACGGAGCGGGCCATGTCGAGCGCGTCTCGGCAGACCGTATGGGTATGCTTGCAACGGCGATGAACTGCCTTGCGTTTGCCGATGTTCTCCGCCAGTCCGGCGGCGAAGCGAAGGTGCTCACGGCTGTCGATATCCAGGGCGTCGGCGAAAGATACAGCACCGATAAGGCGATCGAGTATCTCAAGTCCGGCAAGGTCGTCATGTTCGGCTGCGGCACCGGCTGCCCGTTTTTCTCGACCGACACAGCCGCCGTGCTCCGCGCAGCCGAGATCGGAGCGGACGCTATCCTGCTTGCCAAAAACATCGACGGCGTATACTCGGCAGACCCGAAGGTCGATCCGAGCGCTGTGAAGTACGACAGCATAAGCTACGACGATGTTCTTGCTCAGCATCTTGCCGTTATGGACAGCACGGCAACGAGCCTTGCCATGGATAACGACATCCCCGTAATAGTTTTTGCTCTTGCAGAGCCTGAAAACATTGTCCGCGTGCTTCAGGGCGAAAAGCTCGGCACGACTGTGACCAAGTAAGCAAATTAATATAACGCATATAAATGTCAGGAGGTAATACCATGTCCAAATATCCCGAAATCGAAAGCAAAATGAAAAAGACCGCGGAGGTGCTGAAAACTCAGCTTGCATCCGTGCGCGCAGGAAGAGCAAACGCGGCGGTTCTCGATCAGATCACTGTCGATTACTATGGCGTGCCCACCCCCATCCAGCAGGTCGCATCGATCTCCGTTCCCGATCCCCGTTCGCTTATGATCCAGCCGTGGGACGCATCCGTTCTCAAGGGCATTGAGAAGGCCATCCTCGCATCCGAGCTTGGCATCAATCCCCAGAACGACGGCAGAGTTATAAGACTTGTATTTCCGCAGCTGACCGAGGAGCGCCGCAAGGAGCTTGCAAAGCAGGTCAAGAAGTACGGCGAGGAGTCCAAGGTCGCAGTCAGAAATATCCGCCGCGAGGCAATCGATAAATTTAAAAAGCAGCAGAAGGCATCCGAGATCACCGAGGATGACTACAAGGACATTGAAAAGGACATTCAGAAGCTGACCGACGACTATATTAAGGAAGTCGAGTTGATAGCGGAAGCAAAGGAAAAGGAACTTTTCGAGATCTGATCATGGCAGAGAATATCACTAATAATGCGGCGTGGGAGCAGGCAAAATGTCTCCCACGCCATATTGCCATAATACTTGATGGCAACGGCCGCTGGGCCAAAAAGCGTCTCCTGCCGCGCAATGCAGGACATCTTGCAGGATCGGAGACATTTCGCAATATCGCAACCTACTGCAAGGAGATCGGCGTGGAATACCTGACGGTGTACGCGTTTTCAACGGAAAACTGGAAGCGCCCCGAGGAAGAGGTCGGCGGTATTATGAAGCTGTTGGATAAGTATCTTCACGAGGCTATACGCGATATGCGCAAGAAGAATATCCGCATGAAGGTGTTCGGCGATGTTTCGCGCCTTTCTCCGCAGCTTCAGCAGCTTATTGCGGAGACTGACGAGATATCCAAAGATATCGAAGGTTTTCAGGCCAATATCTGCATAAACTACGGCGGCAGAGCGGAGATAGTGCGCGCCGCACAGGCCTATGCCGAGGATTATGCCGCCGGAAGAGTCACCGATAAGCTCACCGAGGATATGTTTTCAAACTATATGTACTCTGCCGGCATTCCCGATCCGGATCTTCTCATTCGCCCGGGCGGAGAGTACAGGCTTTCAAACTTCCTGCTCTGGCAGTGTGCGTATTCGGAGTTTTATTATACCGACACGCTGTGGCCGGATTTCACTCCGCAGGAACTGGACAAGGCGATCGAAGCGTATAACAGCCGCGACCGCCGTTTCGGAGGTGTAAAACCATGATAAATGCAGTATCGATTCTCGGCTCGACAGGCTCGATAGGCCGCCAGAGCATCGCTGCCGCAAAGCATTTGGGTGTACCCGTCGTCGCGCTGACGGCGAATAGGAAAACAGACCTTGTCGAGCAGCAGGCGAGAGAATTAAAACCGGAATTTGTTGCAATATTTGACGAAAACGCGGCAAAAGACTTAAAAACTCGCCTTGCCGATACCGATATTCGCGTAGGAAGCGGCATGGAGGGACTCATTGAAGCTGCAACGCTGAATGCTGCCGACTGTGTTGTGACTGCCGTATCCGGATCCGTGGGACTTAAGCCTACACTTGCTGCTATAAGCGAAAAAAAGCGCATAGCTTTGGCAAATAAAGAGACCCTCGTTTGCGCCGGCGAGATCGTCATACCTGCGGCCAAAGCCGCAGGAGCCGAAATTGTTCCCGTAGACTCGGAACATTCTGCGATCTTCCAGTGTCTAATGGGAAGAGCGCCCGGAGAGCTGAAAAAGATACTGCTCACCGGCAGCGGCGGACCGTTCAGAGGAAAAAGCCGTGCAGAGCTTGAAAATGTAACGCCCGAGCAGGCTGTAAAGCATCCTAACTGGAGCATGGGCGCAAAGATATCCGTCGATTCGGCAACGATGATGAATAAAGGCCTTGAATTTATAGAGGCAATGCACCTTTTCGGCGTAACGCCCGATGATATTCAGGTAGTTGTTCATCCGCAGAGCATCGTTCACTCCATGGTAGAGCTTGTTGACGGAACCGTTATCGCGCAGCTCGGCGTTCCGGATATGGGGCTTCCCATTCAGCTTGCAATGACTTATCCCGAGCGCAAGGCGTCGCCCTTTGCGCACCTTGACTTCTACGCTATGAAGGATATGACCTTTGAAGCGCCCGACTATGAAAAAACTCCGTGCCTGAAGCTTGCAATGGACTGCGCACGCATCGGCGGCACGGCTCCGTGCATCATGAGCGCGGCAAACGAAGTTGCCGTTGCAATGTTTCTCAACCATCGTCTCGGCTATAATCAGATATATGATTGTGCTTTGCAGGCGGTAGAAAGCATAGAAATAGTTAATAAGCCCGACCTTGAGGCTGTACTGGCTGCCGATGAGCAGGCCAGAGTATTTGTCAGGGAGCATTTTTCTTAATGTATATCGTAATCGCAATACTTATGTTCGGCGTGCTTATCGCCATCCATGAGTTCGGCCACTTTGCAACCGCAAAGGCCTGCCGTGTGCGCGTGGATGAATTTTCGATAGGCATGGGCCCGGCGATTTTCAAAAAGCAGAAAGGCGAAACGCAGTATTCGCTTCGCATTCTGCCCATCGGCGGCTACTGCGCAATGGGTGAGGATGAGGAGTCGGATGATCCGCGCGCTTTTCCGAACCAGAACTTCTGGAAGCGGCTTGCCATTTTGTGCGCAGGCTCGTTCATGAACTTTCTGCTCGGCATTGTCCTTATTGTTATTATGTACAGCGGAGCGGAGGCCTTCCGCGCCCCGATAATCGACGATTTTCTGGACGGATGTGCGTATAACAGCGCCGATGCTTTTCAGGCCGGCGATGAGTTTTACAGCATTGACGGCAACAGAATATATCTCATAAGCGACGTTTCCATGTTCCTTGAGCGCGGAAACGGAGTTTACGATATTGTCATGCTGCGCGACGGGCAGAAGGTCGAGTTTAACGATATGAAGCTTGTTCCGACAATCGAGAGCGAGCAGGGACTTAAATACGGCTTCGTGTGGGGCATTGAAAGGGCGACCTTCGGAGTCAAATGTGAATACGTCTGGAACACGGCCAAGGAGTTTTCGCGCCTTGTCTGGCTCGGCCTCGGCGACCTTATTCACGGCGCGGTCGGCGTTGACGAAATGGCAGGCCCGGTCGGGATCGTCGATATGATGAACGAGGTCGGCTCTTCTGCGGCGAGCACTGCCGACGCGGTGTACAGCATGCTGTATTTCTCGGCATTTATCGCCATTAACCTTGCTATAATGAACATGCTCCCGATCCCGGCGCTTGACGGCGGCAGAGTGTTTTTCATGATAGTAACAGTCATTTTTGAAGCCATAACGAAAAGAAAGCCCGATCCCAAGTACGAGGGATATATCCATGCAGGCGGCATGGTACTCCTGCTGCTTCTGATGGGATTTATAATGTATAACGATATAGCACGACTCATAACGGGGTGAGTAAATGTTTGAAAGAAAGCTTACAAAGAAAATAACCGTCGGCGGAGTGGAGATAGGCGCGCTGTCGCCTGTCTCCGTCCAGTCGATGTGCAATACAAAAACGCACGATGTTGAGGCAACGGTCGAGCAGATAAAGCGTCTGCGTGCCGCCGGATGCGATATCGTGCGCCTTGCCATACCAGATATGGCGGCGGCCGAGGCGATCTCGCAGATAAAAGCCGAGACTGATATGCCGCTTGTTGCGGATATCCACTTCGACTACCGCCTCGCGCTCGCGGTTGCCGAGCGCGGAATAGATAAGATACGCATAAATCCCGGCAACATCGGCAGCGAGGAAAACGTCCGCAAGGTCGCCGAAGCCTGCCGCAAGCGCAATATACCGATCCGTATCGGAGTAAACGGCGGAAGCCTTGAAAAACCGCTGCTTGAAAAGTACGGTCATCCCTGCCCCGAGGCAATGCTTGAAAGCGCTAAGCGCCATATCAAGCTTTTGAATAAATACGATTTTGACGATATCTGCATTTCCATGAAATCTTCATCCGTTCCGCTGACCATTGCGGCCTACCGGCTTGCCTCCGGCGAGCTTTCGTATCCGCTGCATGTCGGCGTAACGGAAACCGGCACGGCATGGAACGGAACTATACAGTCCGCAGTCGGTATCGGTACGCTTCTGAGCGAGGGAATAGGCGACACCGTGCGTGTTTCACTCACGGCAGACCCCGTCGAGGAGGTCAAAACGGCCATAGCCATTCTCAAATCCGTCGGGCTCAGGCAGGGCATACGCCTTGTGTCGTGCCCTACCTGCGGCAGAACGAACATCGACCTAATATCCCTTGCAAACGAGGTCGAAAAGCGCATATCCGGCATCGACCGGAACATAACCGTCGCCGTTATGGGCTGCGTTGTAAACGGCCCGGGTGAGGCTCGGGAAGCCGACTACGGCATAGCCGGCGGCAAGGACTGCGGACTGCTGTTTAAGCATGGCGAGGTTTTGGGGACCTACCCATATGATAGCCTGTGCGATGCACTTATTGACCTTATCGAAAAGGACGTTTAAATTGAGCGAACATACATCATTTCTTGAAATATTCCCGGGCACCGCGAGCCATGCATCAAGCTGCGGCGGCCTTGAAAAAGCATATGTCACCGATGTCGAGATAAGCCTTGAAGCCGGAACGATGAGCATCCGCGCGCATTTTGCGCGAACTCCTGCACCGGCGGAGCTTGACGCAATATGCACGGCTCTGCGCGCAGACTACGGGCTGAAGGCGAGCATTATTGCCGACAGCCCGGAGATACAGAAAAAGACTGCCGTTTCGGCTTCTTCAGCATCTGCCGCGCCATCAGGAGGCAGCGGCAAGGTGCTCATGGGGCACAGCATCAAAAAATCTCCGACGCCGATGGGCGAGCTTAATCAGGACTCCGGCCGTGTCGCTATTGAGGGCGATGTTTTTGAGGTCACCAGCCGTAAGCTCAAAAAGCGCGACGGAGCCATGCTGAGCTTTGATATAACAGACCTCACAGGCTCGATAAGGGTTATAAAATTTCTTCGCGCCGAGGACGATCAGTCTATCATCAACAAGATAAACGTCGGCGACCATCTCATAATAAACGGCTTTGTGACATATAGCCGCTATGACGAGGATATAGTCCTTGAGCCTAAAGACATAGTTGTCGGAAAGAAATATATACGCCCGGATAACGCCGAGGAAAAGCGCGTTGAGCTGCATACGCATACCCGTTTCTCCGCGCTCGATGCTTTGACCGACCCAGCCGCTATAGTTAAGCGTGCGGCATATTGGGGACACCCGGCCATAGCCGTCACAGACCACGGCGTTTTGCAGGCATTCCCCGATATGTGGAAGGCCGGCAAAAAGCACGGAGTTAAGATCATCTACGGCTGCGAGTGCTATTTTGTAAACGACATGGACGGAAGCCTTGCCGTTCACGGCAGCAGCGACAGGGATATGAACGACGAAATGGTGGCCTTTGATATTGAGACCACCGGACTCAATGCAGGCTCCGACCGCATGACCGAAATAGGAGCTGTTATCTATGCCGGAGGCGAGATAAAAGAAACGTTCAACACCTTCGTTGACCCCGGCATGCACATCCCGGCCGAGATCACGCAGCTTACCGGAATAACCGACCGCGACGTTAAGGGCGCGCCGAGCGAGGCCGAGGCATTAAAAAGCTTCCTCGAATTTGTCGGCGATCGTCCGATAGTTGCGCACAATGCCGATTTCGATACCGGCTTTATGTCGGCTGCGGCGGCTCGAAGCGGAATTGAGTTTGAGCCTGTTTATCTTGATACTCTCGTTCTGGCTCGCGCGCTTTTGCCCGATCTTAAGAGGCATAAGCTTGATATAGTGTCAAACCGCTTGAGCCTGCCGGAGTTTAACCACCATCGTGCGTCGGATGACGCGCTTGTGGTTGCGCGCATAATGGGAAGATTCCTGCCGATGCTTGCGCAGCAGGGAGCAAAGACCGTAAACGATATTCAGGAGGTCTATGCTCGCATCAAGCCTGCCGACCATACAAAGTCAAGGCATATGATACTGCTGGTAAAAAACAAGGTCGGCCTTAAAAACCTGTATGAGCTTGTTTCACAGTCGTATCTCAAGTACTTTTATAAAACCCCGACCATGCCGAAAAGCCTGCTGATAAAGCACCGCGAGGGTCTGCTGATCGGCTCCGCCTGCGGTATGGGCGAGCTTTACGGCGCCGTGATGCACGGCGCGAGCGATTCCGAGCTCAAGCGCATAGCGTCGTTTTACGATTATCTTGAAATCCAGCCGCTCGGCAATAACGGATTCCTTGTTGACAACGGCGTTGTCAGCGACATAAGCGTTTTGCAGGACTATAACCGCCGCATACTCGATATCGGCCGTCAGCTCAATAAGCCTGTCATCGCCGCAAGCGACGTGCATTTTCTCGATGCCGAGGACGAGCAGTACCGCAAGATACTTCAGGCGGCAAAGAAATTCTCCGATGCCGACCGCGGCTGCCCGATCTTCTTCCGCACGACCGATGAGATGCTCAAGGAGTTTGACTATCTCGGCGACGAGATTGCGCACGAGGTAGTTGTCAAAAATCCGCGTGCAATTGCCGATATGGTCGATGATATCGAGCTTTTGCCCAAGGATCTGTTCCCACCGAAGATCGAGAACTCTGCGCGCGACCTGCGCGATCTTGTCTACGGCAAAATGACCGATATTTACGGTGAAAATCCGCCGGAGATCGTAAAATCGCGCGTCGATACCGAGCTTACTACGATACTTGACCATAACTATGACGTTATCTACATGTCCGCTCAGAAGCTTGTTCAGAACTCGCTCGAGCACGGCTACCTCGTCGGCTCGCGTGGCTCCGTCGGTTCGTCTATCGTGGCATACATGTCCGGCATTACCGAGGTCAATTCGCTTCCACCGCACTATGTCTGCCCCAAATGCAAGCATTCCGAGTTCATAACCGACGGCTCATACGGCTGCGGCGCGGACATGCCTCCGAAAAATTGCCCCGAGTGCGGAACGCTTATGCGGCAGGACGGTTTTGATATCCCGTTTGAGACCTTCCTCGGCTTCCCGGGAAATGAAAAAACGCCCGATATCGACCTTAACTTCTCCGGTGAATATCAGGCGCAGGCACATAAATACACCGAAGAGCTTTTCGGCTCGGATCACGTTTTCCGCGCCGGAACGATAGGCACTCTTGCCGAGAAAACGGCCTACGGCTATGTAAAAAAATATCTCGAGGAGCGTGGGATCAAGGTCACAAAGGTCGAGGAAAACCGCCTTGCCAAGGGTCTTGTCGGCGTTAAGCGCACAACAGGCCAGCACCCCGGCGGCCTTGTTGTCATACCGCAGGACATGGACGTTACCGACTTTTGCCCGGTGCAGCATCCGGCGGACGATCCCAAGAGCGGCATAATAACGACGCATTTTGAATATCACTGCATGGAGTCAAACCTCCTGAAGCTCGACGAGCTTGGCCACGATGACCCGACCATGATCCGCATGCTTGAGGATGCAACGGGCGTAAACGCGCGCGAAATATTGCTGTCAGACCCCGATACGATGAAAATATTCACAACGCCCACCGTGCTCGGACTTCCGGATGATGACGATATAATCGGCAAAACCGGCAGCATCGGCATACCGGAATTCGGAACGGGCTTTACGCGCCAGATGCTCGTAGATACGCAGCCCACGCAGTTTGACACTCTTGTGCGCCTGTCGGGCTTTTCACACGGCACCGACGTTTGGGCCGGCAATATCCGCGACCTTATCGTTAACGGCATCGCAACCGTTAACGAGACCGTCGGCTGTCGAGACGATATCATGCTCTACCTCATTCAAAAGGGCATGGAGCCGTCGCTTGCATTTAAAACGATGGAGGCCGTGCGTAAGGGCAAGGTCAAAAAAAGCGGCGAGTTCCCGGGCGATGCCGAGGCGCAGATGCGCGCGCTCGATGTGCCGGAGTGGTATATCGAGTCATGCCGCAAGATCGCGTATCTTTTCCCGAAGGCGCATGCTGTTGCGTATGTCATGATGGCGTTCAGGATCGCATGGTTCAAGGTCCATGAGCCGCTGGCATTTTACAGCGCGTATTTCTACCGCCGCAGTCAGAAAAACAGCTTCGATGCCGAAATGATGACTGCCGGTCTTGACGAAGTGCGCCGCAAGATATATGATCTGCGTCAGAAAGAAGACGCGACCGCCAACGAGGACAGTATTCTGACAACGCTTGAATCGGTTTACGAGTTTTACATGCGCGGCTTTGAATTTGCGCCGATCGACCTTTATGAGTCGAGCGCGACGAAGTTCAAAATAACCGAGGACGGAAAGCTGCGTCCGCCGTTTGTCGCAATCGCAGGCCTCGGTGAAACTGCCGCCGAGGATCTTGAAAACTGCGCCAAGCCCGGACATACTTATATATCGATCGAGGAGGTCAGCGCTGCCTGCCCCAAGGTAAGTACGACCCACCTTGAAATACTGCGCCGCATGGGCGCGTTCGGCGAAATGCCGGAGAGCTCGCAGATAAACCTCTTTGAAGGCTTCTGATGACTCAAACCGAAACCGAAACAGATAGAAGGTGTTTCAAATAAAAATATTCAGCTCAAAATCGACAAGGCATACTGCTGCGCCGACGCAGGCAAAAGCAAGACCGGCACCCAAAAAAGCCGCTGCGCCAAAAGCTGCGGCGCGTGTAAAGCTGGAGCCTGTTCGCGAGACCGTTAACGTCACTGCGGCGGAGGATAGGGTACGCAAAGTCAAAAAGAAGAAAAGGGCTGCAAAGCGCAGAAAGGGCTTTGTCGTGTTTTTCTGCATAATTGCTGTTCTTGCAGGACTTTATACCTTTGTCGTTTATACGAACGTGCCGTTTATAAAAAATTTGCGTGATGCTTACATAGAGACTGCCATGCAGACGATGAGTCACCATTGGCTGGCCGAGCTGTTTTTCCCCGATGACGTTATTGCCGACGTAATGAGCCGGGTAGACAACGCGACCGAGAAGCAGCAGGGCATTGAAAGCGAGTGGAAGCACAAGGTCGAGGAAAAAGACGACGGCAGCTTCTATGAGCTTTTTGACGAGATAGACAAGTCATCACTTGAATCATATCTAAAATCGCATCCGGAGTATGACAAGAAATCTCTCATGGAGCTTGACATAAACGAGGCCGGACTTGACGATGACGGAACAACAATACAGACAAAGCAGGGCGACCAGGTGCTCGCGATAAACGCGAAAAAAGGAGTGCTGCTTGTACGCATAAAAGGCTCGGGATACCAGGGCGTTCTTGCGATACTCAAGGACTCGTCAAAAATGCGCTGCTGTGCCGCTGCGCATATCGGCGGCTATGGTGAGCTGCTTGAGGATTTTGTGCCCAGATGCAATGGCATCATCGGCGTAAACGCCAGCGGCTTTTACGATCCCGACGGTGTCGGAAACGGCGGAACGGTTGACGGCCTTGCCATATGCGAAGGCAAGGAGTACGGCTATCACGTCACTTACGGAAGAAAGCGCATGGAGTTCAGAACCGACGATAAGATGTACATCGTTGATGCGGACACGAGCGTTGCCTCAAACGTCCGCGACGCGGTCGAGTTTTCGCCGGCGCTGATAGTTGACGGCAAGGCACTTATCGACGAGCAGTCGGGCTTCCGCTCTATCCAGCCGCGCACGGTAATAGCGCAGGCAAAGGACGGCGATGTTATGATGCTCGTTATAGAGGGGCGTTTGGTCGGCCGCTCACTGGGGATCGGCCTGCCGGACTGCACCGAGATATTGCTCGGATACGATGCGTATCAGGCGATGAATATGGACGGCGGCACAAGCTCTGTAATGTGGTACGACGGCGAGTATGTGACAAAATGCTCGAACCCGGCCATAACCTGCCGCTATATGCCGAATGCATGGATATACGGCTGACATTTCAAAAAAACCGCGCCCGACGCGGTTTTTTGCCGTTATAATCTAATGTTGGTTTGACAAATTATAATAATATGATATAAATTAAGTTTTATGGAAAAGATAAGCTCAAGAAAAAACAGAATAATATGCCATATGCGTGCGGTCGCATCGGACCCGGCATACCGCAGCGAGGCCGGACAATTTATATGCGACGGCGAAAAAACGCTTAGGGAAGCGATAGAATACGGAGCGGAGATCGTGCAGGTGCTGTGGTGTGAGGGAGCGCATACCGAGGAGCTTCCGGCGGAAACCGAGCAGTATTGCGCACCGGCTGATCTTGTCGAGTATGCATCTCCGTTGAAATCAGGTCCGGGGCCTGTGTTTACGGTGAAAATTCCGCAGCAAAGCTGCGATGAGCGCATAATGCGAGCCATAGTTATCGAAAATCTTCAGGATCCCGGAAATGTCGGAACGATAATAAGAAGTGCTAACGCATTTGACATTGATGCCGTTATCATGGTCGGCGCGTGTGCGGATCTGTATAACCCCAAGACCGTGCGCGCAAGCATGGGCGCTATATTCCGGCAAAGAGTGCTGAAAATGAGCATTAAAGAGCTTGACGAATTTACGAGGAGGCAGTGTCTTCCGCTTTTCGGCGCGGCGCTGAGCGATAAGGCCGCAGATATCAGAAATGCAGAGCTTCACAGAAGTGCCGTTGCCATCGGCAGCGAGGGCAGGGGACTCAGCCGCGAGCTTCTCGATATATGCGGCGGAGAGCTTATAATCCCGATGAATCCTCACTCCGAGTCATTAAATGCGGCTATCGCCGCATCCGTTATCATGTGGGAAATGTCGAGGTAGCGTATGAACGACGTTATTTACTGGCTGTGGCTTTCAACCTCGCCGCGCATTGGCCCGAGGGCGATAACCTCGCTTCTTAAATACTACGGAAGCCCCAAGGAAATGTACTTTGCTCCGGTCGGCGAGATAACGCGCCTGCTGCCGCGCAATATCGAAGGTGCGGAGGAGCTTGAAAAGCGCGATCTTGACGAGGCAAAGCGTATATTTGAAAAATGCGATAACACGGGCATCGACGTTGTCACCATGAACGAGGATATCTACCCCGAGCGCCTTAGAAATATTCATCTTCCTCCGGCAGTTATATATGTAAAAGGAAAGCTGCCCGACATTGACGCCGAGCCAGCCATAGCCGTTATCGGCACGCGCAAGGCAACGCCGTATGGTATAAAGATGGGCATGCGCATGGGCTACGAGATAGCAAAATGCGGCGCGACGGTCATATCCGGGCTTACGATGGGGATAGACTCAGCAGCGGCAGAGGGTGCTCTTCTTGCCGACGGCAGGGTGATAGGCGTGCTCGGACTTCCGCATGAGCTGGATAAAAGCCGCTTTTCGCAGGATGTTGTCATGCACGGCGCTCTCGTGAGCGAATATGCGCCCGGTACGAAGCCTTACGGTTCATTTTTCAGGGCGAGAAATCGCATAACGAGCGGACTGTCGCTCGGAGTTGCTGTCATCGAAGCTCCGCTCAAGAGCGGTACCCGGCTTTTCGTAAACGAGGCTGCCGATCAGGGCAAGGAGATATTCGCCGTCCCGGGAAATGCCGATCAGCCCAATTGTGAGGGGACAAACCTGCTGATAAAAGAAGGTGCAAAGCCTGTTACAAACGGCTGGGAGGTAGTCAGCGAGTTTGCAGCTCTTTATCCGGGAAAGGTGAGAAAAGTTGAATTTGAAATGCCTTCGGGAGTGATACCGAAGGCCGATAGCGCGCCGCGAAAAGAGCCCCGTGCCGAAAAAAGGGCGAAAAAAGTTGTTGACAAGGCACCCGACGCGGCTTATATTGACTTGCAGAAACAATTGGAGAGCTTAAGCCCGAGTCAGCTGAAGATAATCGGAGCAATGGATGAAGCTTCGATTCATGTTGACACGATCATTGAGCGCAGCGGACTTGCACCGGCAAAAGTGCTTGCCGAGCTTACGCTGCTGCAGATCAAGGGATATGTCCGGCAGGAGACGGGCAAGCGCTTTACTTTAAATATCAAGATGAAATGAGGATACCCGATGCCCAGTGCAAAAAAGAATCTGGTCATAGTCGAGTCACCGGCCAAGGCCAAGACGATCGAGAAATATCTCGGAACAGATTACAAAGTTGTTGCGTCCATGGGACACTTGCGCGATCTGCCCAAGAGCACCCTCGGAATTGATATAGAAAACGATTTTGAGCCGAAGTATATCCCGGTGAAGGATCACAAGGAGATCATTGACGAGCTAAAGAAGCTCAGCAAAAACGCAAAAACCGTCTACCTTGCAACCGACCCGGACCGCGAGGGAGAAGCAATATCGTGGCATTTAAAAGAGCTGCTTGCGCTTTCCGACGAAAGAGCAAGACGCGTCACATTCAACGAGATAACCAAAAAAGTAGTTACCGACAGCATCAATAAGCCCCGTGATATCGACAATAATCTTGTCGATGCCCAGCAGGCGCGCAGACTGCTCGACCGCCTTGTTGGCTATAAGCTCTCGCCGCTGCTTTGGAAAAAGATCCGCCGCGGCCTTTCGGCAGGCAGAGTGCAGTCTGTTGCAACGCGCATGGTCGTTGACCGAGAAAACGAGATACGAAGCTTTAACAGCGAGGAATACTGGCTGCTTGACGCTATGCTCGAAAGCGAGGGAAGCGCAAAATTCACGGCTCGTTTCTACGGAAAAGACGATAAGAAGCTCGAGCTTAAATCCGAGGACGAGGTAAACACCGTAATCAACGCAACAAAGGATGCGCCGTTTAAGGTGAAAACGGTCAAGCGCGGCAAAAAGCACCGCAGCCCGTCACCTCCGTTTATCACATCGACCCTCCAGCAGGAGGCAAGCCGCCGACTCGGCATGACGCCGCGCCGCACCATGTCGATCGCGCAGCAGCTTTACGAAGGCGTTGATATCAAAGGCTACGGCACCGTCGGCCTTATAACCTACATGCGAACCGACTCTTTGCGCCTTTCCGATGAGGCGCTTATGGCGGCGAAAAACTATATAATCGACCACTACGGGCAGGAATACTACCACGGCTCGTTCCGCGTGTTTAAAACCAAATCCGGCGCGCAGGACGCGCACGAGGCGATCCGTCCGACAAATATTGAGCTTAGCCCCGATGTTGTGCGCAAGGATCTTACTAACGAGCAGTATCGCCTTTATCGTCTGATCTGGGGACGCTTTACCGCGTGCCAGATGGCAAATGCAGTGTATGATAACGTCGTTGTCGATGTCGATTCGGCAGGCTATGTGTTCCGCGCAAATTACTCCGAGATGCGCTTTGCCGGCTACACGGCGGTGTACGAGGAGGGCAAGGACGAGGAAAGCGACGAGCCGCGCAGCAAGCTGCCGTCTCTTGAAGAGGGCGAGCAGGTATTCCTCGAAAAAATGCTCCCCGAGCAGCAGTTCACTCAGCCCCCTGCACGGTATACCGAGGCTACGCTCATCCGCGCAATGGAGGAAAAGGGCATCGGCCGTCCTTCGACCTATGCTCCGACTATATCGACGATAACCTCGCATGAGTACGTCGTCAAGGACGGCAAATACCTCAAACCCACAAATCTCGGCGAGATCGTTACCCAGCTTATGGAGGAGCGCTTCCCCGATATCGTCGATCTTAAATTCACAAACCACATGGAAGAGGAGCTTGACGAGGTCGAAAGCGGCAAGCTCTATTGGAAGGAGTTGCTGCGCAGCTTTTACGGCGATTTCAGCACCGAGCTTGAAGAAGCGGAAAAGGCGCTTGACGGCGTCAGGATCAAGGTGCCCGATGAGCTGAGCGACGAATACTGCGATGTCTGCGGCCGCCAGATGGTCGTTAAATCCGGCCGCTTCGGCCGTTTCCTCGCATGCCCGGCTTATCCCGAGTGCAGTTTCACAAAGCCTATCGTTATCGAAATGCCCGGCAAATGCCCCAAGTGCGGCAGCAGAATTTTAAAGCGCACATCGAAGAAGGGCAACACCTATTACGCCTGCGAGCGTGGAGCCGACTGCCCGTGGAGAGGCACGGCTGCCGACGGCAGCGAAATCAAGGGCTTCATGACCTGGTATGTGCCGACAAAGGATAATTGCCCGAGCTGCGGCAAAACGCTTTTCAAGCCCAGCGGACGCGGCAGACAGAAGGCGTTCTGTATAAACGAGGATTGCCCGGAGTTCGTACCGGAGGATAAGCGCGGCTATAAGAAGAAAGCCGCTGCCGAGAGCAAGGCCGAGGATAAAAAGACCGCCGAAAAGAAGCCGGCGGCGAAAAAGAAAACTACAGCGAAAAAGGCCAAGGAATAAATTATGAATGAGGTCACAGTCCTCGGAGCGGGGCTTGCGGGCAGCGAATGCGCCTGGCAGCTTGCCAAGAGGGGAATAAAGGTTCGGCTTTACGAAATGAAGCCGGCAAAGATGACTCCTGCGCACACATCCGAATATTTTGCCGAGCTTGTTTGCTCAAACTCGCTGCGCAGCGATGAGCTTACCAATGCCGTCGGCCTTTTGAAGGCCGAGATGCGCAAAATGGGCTCACTTATCATGGAAAGCGCGGATGCAAACAAGGTCGCTGCCGGCGGCGCGCTTGCCGTTGACAGAGAGGGCTTTGCGCGATACATAACAGAAAAGCTGACATCGTGCAAAAATATTGAGATAGTCTCTGCCGAAGCGACCAAGTTTCCTGACGGGGAGTGCATCGTTGCAACGGGGCCTTTAACGAGCGACACGCTTGCAGATAAGATCGCTTCCCTGTGCGGCGGCGAGGGACTGCATTTTTACGATGCCGTCGCGCCTATCGTAACGCTTGAGAGTGTTGACATGGAAAGCGCGTTTTTCGCATCGCGCTACGATAAGGGCACGGCAGATTATGTAAACTGCCCGATGGACGAAGCCGAGTACAAAGCATTTGTCCGCGAGCTTTGCGCGGCGAAGGAGGCGGCCGTCCACGGCTTTGACGACGGCGGCGTTTTTGAAGGCTGCATGCCGGTCGAGGTCATGGCTCGCCGCGGAGAGGATACTCTGCGCTACGGCCCGATGAAGCCTGTCGGCCTGCGCGATCCGCGCACGGGGCACGAAAATTACGCCGTTGTGCAGCTGCGGCGCGATAATGCTGACGGAACGCTGTATAACATCGTCGGCTTCCAGACTCATCTCACATGGGGCGAGCAGAAGCGCGTGTTTTCAATGATACCGGCGCTGAAAAATGCCGAATTTGTCCGCTACGGTGTAATGCACCGCAATACATATCTCAACAGCCCAAAGTTGCTTGACAGATACTACAGATTCAGAGCCGAGCCTCGACTGAGCTTTGCCGGACAGATGACCGGCGTTGAGGGCTATGTTGAATCGGCAGCGTCGGGAATGCTTGTCGGCATTGAAACGGCATCGCGCATGCTCGGCTTTGCTCCGGTCGATTTTCCGCAGGAGACCGCCATCGGCGCTCTTAGCCTGTACATCTCCGGCGGCAGCGTCGGCGATTTCCAGCCGATGAACGTTAACTTCGGAATAATTTCGCCTCTTGGCTACAGGGTCAAGGGCAAACGCAATAAAAACGCCGAGATCTCCGCAAGGAGTCTGGCAATAATTGAAGAGCTTATGAAAAAGGAGGTCTTCGGCTGTGAAAATAATAGTTGACGCAATGGGCGGCGATAACGCGCCCGAAGCCATAGTCAAAGGTTCTGTCTATGCGCGCGACAGGCTCGGAGTCGAGCTTGTGCTCGTCGGCCGCAAGGAAGAGATAGAAAAATATCTCGGCGAGGACAGGAGCAATATCGAGATCGTCGATGCACGGGACGTTATTACAATGGAGGATGACCCGAGCACCGCAACGCGCCGCAAAAAGGATGCATCCATGACCGTCGCGCTTACCATGCTCAAAAACGGTGAGGGAGATTCAATGGTATCGGCCGGCTCGACCGGAGCGCTGCTTACGGGAGCCACACTTATCGTCAAGCGCATAAAGGGAGTTCGCCGTGCGGCTATGGCGCCGGTGCTTCCAAGCCGTGAAAACGGCATAATGCTCATCGACTGCGGCGCAAATGCCGAATGTACTCCCGAGTACCTGCTCCAGTTTGCGTACATGGGCAGCTTCTATGCGCGCAGAATGATGGGGCTTACTCAGCCGCGTGTCGGACTCCTCAATATCGGCGCAGAGGAAACAAAGGGCGGTGAGCTCCAGCACGAAGCTTATAAGCTTCTGAAAAAGGCAAGTGAAGAGGGTAGGATAAACTTCATTGGCAATGTTGAGGGCAGCACGATGCTCCTCGGCGGCGTTGATGTTGTCGTAAGCGACGGATTTTCCGGCAATATTGTCCTCAAGACCGCCGAGGGCGTTGCAAAATGGCTGTTTACGGAGCTTAAAGAGGTGTTCATGATGAGCACGAAGAATAAGCTCGCGGCGGCTGTTATAAAGGGCGATGTCAAGGGTATCGCAAAGAAGATCGACCCCAATGAGGTCGGCGGAACCGCGTTCCTCGGTATTTCAAAGCCCGTCATCAAGGCTCACGGCTCATCCGGCGACGAGGCATTCTTCGCCGCTATCCGCCAGGCCAAGGCCTTTGCCGAGGCTGATATCGTCAGCGATATAGAAAATAATATTGATTACATGAAGATTTCGGAAGAAGCGTAATACATTGAAGCAGTTGGAAGAAAAATTAGGATACAAGTTCAAAGACCCGATGCTTTTGAAAAACGCCCTTACGCACAGCTCGTATGCAAACGAAAACCGCGCCGAGGGAGTTCCCAGCAACGAGCGTCTTGAGTTTCTGGGCGATTCGGTGCTCGGCTTTGTAACGGCAAAGCACCTGTATAACACGGTGCCCACGCTGCCGGAGGGCAAAATGACTCGCCTTCGTGCCGAGCTTGTGTGCGAGCACAGCCTCTACGGCGTTGCGCAGGAGCTTGAGCTGGGAGCGTATCTGCGCATGGGTCACGGCGAGGAGAAAAACGGAGGGCGCGAGCGCGCTTCCATACTCGCCGATGCTACCGAGGCTGTGATAGCAGCCATTTTCCTTGACGGCGGCATCGAGCCTGCGGCAAGCTTTATTGAGCGTATGGTGCTCAGCCCCGAGGCCGTTAAGGCGCACCATGCGTCCGACTATAAAACCGAGCTTCAGGAGCTTGTGCAGCGCAAGCCCGACCGGGTTTTGAAATACCATGAGGCCGGCGAGTCAGGTCCCGATCACGACAAGGTATTCCTGTCGGAAGTCAGCTTAGACGGTGAGGTCATCGGCCGCGGCAGCGGAAGAACGAAGAAGGAAGCCGAGCAGGCAGCTGCCTGTCAGGCGCTTGAAAGACTTAATAAATGACAGCGAGAAACAGTATAATACCCGTGTTTGTGCCGCATCTGGGCTGCCCGAACGACTGCGTTTTCTGCAATCAGCGCAGAATTTCCGGTCATATCGAGCCTGCCACGGCGCAAACCGTCAAAAATGCAATAGAAGAAGCGGCCGCCTTGACCCCATCGGGGACAAAGCGGCAATTGGCGTTTTATGGAGGCAGCTTCACCGCCATACCCGAAGCGCGTCAGATCGAGCTTTTTGAGGCGGCGCAGCCGTATCTTGCCGATGGAACGATAAGCTCGATAAGGCTGTCCACGCGGCCCGACGCGATTGACGGCACTGTGCTGAAGCGACTGAAAAAATACGGAGTCACCGTTATTGAACTTGGCGCGCAGTCAATGTGCGACAGGGTGCTTGAGCTATCCGGCCGCGGACATGACAGTGCGGCGGTCGCAGACGCTTCAAGGCTCATAAAAGATGCAGGCTTTGACCTTATTTTGCAGATGATGACCGGCCTTCCCGGCGATACGGACGAAAACTGCATTGAAACGGCTAAGAAAATAATTGCTCTTTTGCCGAACGGAGTCAGGATATATCCGACGGTCATCGTACGCGATACGGTCCTTTGCGACATGTGGCGCGCCGGAACATATAAGGAGCACACGGTAGAGGACGCTGTACACGTGTGCTCAAAGATAGTGCCGCTGTTTAATGAGGCAGGCATTCCGATAATTCGTATGGGCTTAAATCCGACAGAGGATCTGTCCGGCGGAGACGCACTCGCAGGCGCATATCATCCGGCGCTTGGCGAGCTTGTACATTCGCGGATAATGCTCCAAAAAGCGCGGAGGCTTCTTGCCGGGGTGAAGCCCGGAAGCCGCGTCGTTCTGGGCGTGAACCGCTCGGACGTGTCAAAGATGACGGGGCAGCACCGCTGCAATGTGGATGCACTCGTATCCGAGCTTTCGCTCAGAGAGCTGAAAATTCATGAAGCAAGTGTAAAAAGTGGCGAAATAAGCATTGTCAGTCTTGATTAAGACGGCTCTTTATTATAAAATGTTATGAATGAACTTATTTAAGAGGTAAAACCTTTGTATTTAAAAGCACTCGAATTGCAGGGATTTAAGTCCTTTCCGGACAAAACAAGGATCACATTTGAAAAAGACGTAACCGCAATAGTCGGGCCGAACGGCTCGGGAAAATCTAATATATCCGACGCTATCCTATGGGTCATGGGCGAGCAGCGCTCAAAGACTCTGCGCGGCGGAAAGATGGAGGACGTTATCTTTGGCGGAACCGAAAAGCGCGGCGCTCTCGGCTTTGCGCAGGTATCGCTGATTATAGACAACACCGAGCATATATTTGATTGCGACAGCACTGAGCTTATGCTCACGCGCCGTTATTACCGCAGCGGCGAAAGCGAGTATTACATAAATCGCGAGGCCGTGCGCCTTAAGGATATAAACAGCCTGCTTATGGACACCGGCCTCGGACGCGACGGATATTCGATCATCGGTCAGGGTAAGATTGCCGAGATCGTTTCCAACAAAAGCTCAGATCGCCGCGAGGTTTTCGAGGAAGCGGCCGGCATATCGCGCTATCGCAGCCGTAAGGAGGAATCCGAGCGCAAGCTTGAAAAAACCGAGGAAAATCTTCTTCGCATAAACGATAAGATCGATGAGCTTGAGCTTCAGGTCGAGCCGCTGCGCCGCCAGTCGGAAACGGCAAAGAAATATCTCGTCCTGCGTGATGAGCTGCGAGTGCGTGAGATATCCGTTTGGATGGCAACGCTCGATAAGCTGCACACTCAGGCACAGGTTATAAACGCCGATTACGAAACGGCAAAATCGGAGCTTGACGAGGCTCACCGTAGCCTTGAAGCGCTGTATGCCTCGGCAGGAAGCATATCCGAGCGCATGCACGAAAAGGACATCGAGGCCGACAAGGCGCGCGAGCGCCTGTCGCAGACTGAGGCCAGAGCTGCCGACTGCGATTCACGCGCGGCTGTTTTGCGCGCGAATATAAAAAGCAGCGGCGAATCGGTCGAGCGCATGAAAAGCGATATCGCAGGAGCGCAGGCTCGGCTTTTCGAGATTGCCAGCCAGATAGATGATAACAGCGCCAAAGCTGATGAGCTTGCCGGGCGCATTGCAGAGCTTTCCGCAAAGGAGACAGGCAGCTCGAACGTGATAGAAGGCTGCCGCATGAAGCTGCAAAGCCGCGAAAATGCCGCCGCACAGCTAAGAGAAAAGGTAAATCGCCTCTCTGTTGACTGCCGAAGCATGGATGCGCGCATTCATATGCTCTCGGAGATGGAAAAAGAGTACGAGGGCTTCTCAAAAGCGGTCAAGACCGTTATGCGCGAATCCGGCAGGGGAAACCTGCGCGGCGTTCACGGCCCTGTCGCAAACCTCATTAAAACCGATAACGAATACGCGCTTGCCGTTGAAACCGCCCTTGGCGCTGCGATGCAGAATATCGTCATCAACACACAGAACGACGGCCGCAGCGCAATCGAGATGCTAAAGCGTCTCGATTCCGGCCGCGCAACGTTCCTGCCGGTGGACACCGTCCGCGGCAATATCATGAAGGATGCGCCGGTAAACGATCCCGGTTTTGTTGGGGTCGCCTATGACCTTGTCAGCTTTGATAAGCGCTATGACGGCATATTCGCGAACCTGCTCGGCCGCACTGTTATTGCCGAAACACTTGCAGACGCCGTGCGCATGTCAAAGGCAAACGGCAACCGCCTGCGCATCGTCAGCCTTGACGGACAGCTTATAAACGCAGGCGGCTCAATGACAGGAGGCAGCGCCGCGCGCGGAACGGGCATACTCTCGCGCGCAAACGAGCTTGAGGAGCTGAAAAAACGCAGGCTCACCCTCGGCAGACAGTATGATGAGGCTCAGATCGAGCTTGAAAAGTCGGTAAATGCTCTGTCGGGTCTGAGATACGAGCTTGACGCGGCGGTGGAGGAGCGCGCCGAGATCCAGCGCGACAAAGCCTCGTGCGAGGCGGAAATGCGCGCAACAAACTCCGCGATAGAGCAGCTTAAAGTCCTGTCGCAAAGCCTGTCGGGCGATAGTGAGCAGCGCCGCGCGGCGATCGAAAAAGCGCAGAGCGCATGCGAAGAGATAAAGCAGCAGCTCGATGCCGTTTTGAAGCAGCGAGATGATATACTCGGCCAGGCCGAAAAGATTAAATCCGAGATCGCGGAGATAAACGCAAAGCGCCTTGAGCTTGAAGGCCGCAGAACAAAGGCCGACAAGGACAGTCAGGAGTCAAACCGCCGCCTGCTTGAGCTTGAGCGCAGCTGTGCAAGGCTTGAGCAGAAAAAGCTGTCGTCAGACCTTGAGGAAAAGCAGATCCTCGATAAGCTTTGGGATAATTATGAGCTGAGCCATTCGGCGGCGCAGCAGCTGCGCCAGCCGGTTGAAAATCTGCAGAAGGAGTCGCGCGGAATAAGCGATCTGCGCCGCCAGATATCTGCGCTCGGCACGCCGAATATCGGCGCTATCGAGGAATTTGAGCGTGTCAATACCCGTTACGAATTCCTGACCGGGCAGCGCAGCGATATAGAGAAAGCCAAGAAAGAGCTTTTGGGCATAATAAACGACGTAACTAATGAGATGAAAGAGGTTTTCCTCGGCCAGTTCAAGCTCATCGACGAAAACTTCCGTGAGACCTTCCTTGAGCTGTTCGGCGGCGGCAAGGCGTCGGTCATCCTTGAGGATGAAAACGATCCGCTTGAGTGCGGCATTGAGATAAAGGTTCAGCCGCCCGGAAAAGCGGTGTCGAATATAAGCCTCCTGTCCGGCGGAGAGAAGGCGTTCGTGGCCATAGCGCTGTATTTTGCGATCCTCAAGGTTCGCCCAACGCCGTTCTGCGTTATGGACGAGATCGAGGCCGCATTGGACGAGGCAAACGTTATCCGCTATGCGGAATATATGCGCCGAATGTGCGATAAGACGCAGTTTATAGTAATAACCCACCGCCGCGGCACAATGGAGGAGGCAGACCACCTCTACGGCGTCACTATGCAGGAAAAGGGCGTTTCGAAGGTCATAGAGCTTGATCTTGACCAGGCGCAGCGCTCAATAGAAAATGACTGAGGAGGCACACAATGGGCTTTTTTGATAAAATGTTCTCCGGTCTCACTAAGACCAGAAAAAATATTGAGGAGCTTGAAGAGGTATTCCGCAATTACGATATCGACAGCGAGGATTTCTACGACGAGCTTGAGGAAATGCTGATAATGGCCGATGTCGGCGGCGAGACCACGGCGCAGATAATGATGGATTACAAGCGCATTCTGCTGCGCCGATATATAAACAAGGGCAAAGCCGCAAAGGAAGCGTTTGTCGGCTACATGCAGGACATGCTCGGCAATATGGACACAAAGCTCAAGCTTGACACCAAGCCGTCGGTGATCCTCATGGTCGGCGTAAACGGTGTCGGCAAAACGACTACGATCGGCAAGTTGTCGGCAAGTCTTAAAGCCGAAGGCAAAAATGTTCTGCTTTGTGCCGGCGATACCTTCCGCGCGGCAGCAGCCGAGCAGCTTGGAGTGTGGGCAGAGCGCTCCGGAGCGGATATCGTCCGCCACGAAGAGGGCAGCGATCCGGCAGCTGTAGTGTATGACGGACTGTGCGCGGCGAAAGCGCGCGGCACGGATGTTGTTATTATCGACACCGCCGGCCGCCTGCACAATAAGGCAAATCTCATGAACGAGCTTAATAAGATAACTCGCGTTGTCCGCCGTGAGCTGCCAGATGCCGATGTTGAAACGCTCATGGTGCTTGATGCAACGACGGGGCAGAACGGGCTTATTCAGGCAAAGCAGTTTCTCGAGACCGCCGGCATAACCGGCATAGTTCTCACAAAGCTTGACGGAACCGCAAAGGGCGGCATAGTGTTTGCGATATCCAATGAGCTGAAGCTTCCCGTTAAGTATGTCGGCGTGGGAGAGGGGATAGACGATCTTATCCCGTTTAATCCTCATGAATTTGTGGAGGCGCTGTTTAAGTGAAAAAGCTGATACTTGCAAGCAATAACGCAAAAAAGCTCAAGGAGCTGAAAGCAATACTGTCGGACATGGACGTTGAGATACTCTCTCAGCGCGAGGCAGGCTGCAACTTCGAGGTTGACGAAACCGGAACTACCTTTGCCGAAAACGCATACCTCAAGGCAAAAGCGGTTTTTGACGCGACCGGTGAGGCTACCGTTGCCGATGATTCCGGACTCATGGTGGACGCTTTGAACGGCGAGCCCGGCGTTTACTCCGCGCGCTACGCCCCCGGCGGCCACGATGCAAGCGATAAGGAAAAATACATGTATCTTTTATCAAAGCTTGAAGGCGTGACCGATCGCAGGGCAAAATTCGTATCCAGCATCTGCTGCCTGCTGCCCGACGGAACGGAAATACGCACCGAGGGCGAATGCCGCGGACAGATACTCACAGAGCCCCACGGCGAGGGCGGCTTCGGCTATGATCCGGTTTTCATGCCCGACGGATATTCCGACAGCATGGCCGTGCTTGGCAGCGAGGTAAAAAACAAGATATCACACAGAGCGCATGCGCTCGAAAAATTCAGAACGGAGCTTAGGAGAATAAATGGCACTGACAAGTAAGCAGAGAGCCCAGCTCAGGGGCCTCGCAATGACCGAGGATACAATAATCCAGATCGGCAAGGGCGGAATAACCGAAAACACGATAACGCAGGTGAAGGATGCGCTCAAAGCGCGCGAGCTTATAAAGGGCAGAGTTTTGGAAAACAGCCTGCTCACGGCGCGCGAGGCTGCCGACACTCTGGCGGAGGCATGCGCGGCCGAAACCGTGCAGACCATAGGAAGCAAATTCGTATTGTATAAACGTAATGAAAAAGAGCCTAAAATAGCTCTTGTAAAAGATAAGAAAAAATGAGAATTGCAATTTACGGCGGCAGCTTCAATCCGCCGCACTGCGGCCATGTTGAGGCAGCCTATGCCGTTTCCGAGCGGCTGAGACCAGATAAAATGCTTATAATCCCGGCGAGCATACCGCCGCACAAGGAGCTGGCCGGCGGAAGTCCTGATCCGGCAGAGCGCCTGGAGCTTACAAAGCTTGCCTTTGCCGATATCCCGAATGCCGAGGTCTCGGATATCGAGATCCTGCGCGAGGGTAAAAGCTATTCGGCCGACACGCTTGAGCAGCTTATGCAGCTTTACCCCGGCGCGGAGTTTACCTTTGTCATGGGCAGCGATATGCTCTTCAGCTTTGAGGATTGGTACAGATTCCGTTTTCTGCTTGAAAACATGACGCTCGGTGTGTTCTGCCGCAGTGAGGGCGAGGATGCACGCATCATGGAGCATGCCGACTATCTAAAACGGCAGTACGGCGCAAAATGCGTGTTTATAAATCACGAGCCGAAGCCGATGTCGTCGTCGGATATACGCGATATGCTGCCGAACAGACGCGGAGCGTCGTACTTGCCGGAGCGCGTCTATGCACGCATAATCAAAAACGGAGATTATGACGCAAAGCCGGAGCTTTACTGGCTGCGCGATAAGGCCTATGCCATGCTCAGTCCGAAGCGCGTTGCTCACGTCGTCGGCTGCGAGGCCGAGGCCGTCACGCTTGCCAATCGCTGGGGAGAGGACTCCGAAAATGCCGCGGAAGCCGGAATTCTGCACGATATTACAAAAAAACTTGTGTTATCCGACCAATTGATATTGTGCAGGAAATATGGTATTATAAACGACAACGCTGAGGAAGAAAACGTCAAGCTCCTGCACGCCAAAACGGGAGCCGCGCTTGCACGGGATCTGTTTAATATAAGCGATGAAGTCTATGACGCCATTCGCTGGCACACGACCGGCAAGCCTGATATGACGCTTCTTGAAAAGATCATCTACATGGCAGACTACATTGAGCCGAACCGCGATTTTGACGGGGTGGACAAGCTCAGAAAGCTCGCGTATGAGGATCTTGATGAGGCAATGGCACTGGGGCTTGAAATGAGCCTTGAAGATATTAGAAGCTATGGGCAGGAGCCGTATTATGCGACTGCCGATGCATATAAGTGGTATTCAGAGCATACCGCGCAAAAGCAATAACGGCAGGGGTGCCGACTAAGAGAAGGGAAAATAATATGCAGCTATTCGGAGGCAAAAAGGGCGGCAAGCATACAGACAGCAGCAGAAATAACAGCAGCAAGAATAACGGCGGCCGCACACCCGAAAGATACGACGATTATGATTACTATGCCGAGAGCAAGCCGAGCGCGCATTCTGCGCAGCCGGCCAATAAGGCTCAGGGCGGAAAGAAGCAGAAAAAGAAGGGCAAAGCAGGAAAGGTAATACTTATAATTCTGCTGTGCCTTGTTGTCTTGCTTGCGGCGGCCTATGTTTACGTTGAGTATTTCATGGCTGCGCCCGACAGCAATGGTGACGGCATCACAAATAACGATGATCCCCCGGTGAATACGGTTGACGGCAGAAAGCCCGGCGTGTATACGCTGCTTGTTGCAGGCGTTGACGTTGTCAGCAATAATACCGACACCATTATGATCGGCCGGCTCGACACCGTAAATCACACGCTCAATGTTGTAAGCATCCCCCGTGATACGCTCACGAACATTCAGCATGAGGTCAAAAAGGCAAACTCGGCCTATCACTATGCAGCTTACTATTCCGGCATCCAGAGCAGCTCATATTACGGCTGCGACCCGATCAAAAAGATGCGAGAGGAGCTTATCAAGTCCTTCCTCGGCTTTGACGTTGACGGATACATTCTCGTCAATATGGATGCGGCAGAGCAGGTCGTTGACGCAATTGGCGGCGTTGACTTTGACGTTCCTCCCGGAATGAACTACGACGACCCGACTCAGGATCTGCACATTCATATTCCCGAGGGTCAGCAGAAGCTTAACGGTGAGCAGTTTGTTCAGCTCATGCGCTTCAGAAGCGGCTATGCCGGCGGCGATATTCAGCGTATCGACATGCAGCACGAGCTGCTTATGGCCGTTGCAAGCCAGATGATAAGCCTCAAGAACATCCCCAACCTCACCGAGGTTATCAGCATAGTGTCTGATAATATGGAGACGAGCCTCACGGCAGAGAACATGCTGTATTACGCTAAGGAATTTTTAAAGCTTGACAGCGAGAACATTAAGTTCTACACTATGCCCGGCGATACAGGCGGCAACGTGTTCGGCGCAAGCTATGTGTTCTGCGATATTGACGCGTGGCTCGATATGGTCAATGAGTGCCTCAACCCGTGGGAGGCTCAGGTAACGACCGAGAACGTGAATATCGTCACCTATAAGGACGGCAATTTCTACTCCACGACCGGCGAGCTCTCCGGCGGCGTTTCCTCGTTCTTGAATTACAGCTCGTCAAGCACTATGGGCATGGCGAATGTTTATACCTACACAAGCAGCCCAAGCACAACAAATTCAGGCAGTAAGGATGATAACGAATGATGACACCAAACGAAGTCGTTAAGATAGCCGCCAAGGCGCTCAGCGACAAAAAGGGAAAGGACATAAAAGTCCTCAAAACCGATAAGCTTACATCTCTGTGCGATTATTTCATCATCTGCACAGGTACTTCTTCCACGCATATAAAAACTCTTACAGACGAGATCGACAAGGCAATGAGCGAGGCCGGCGAGCCTCCAATCCGCCGCGAAGGCTACCGCAGTGGAAGCTGGGTGCTTCTCGATTTCGGCTGCGTCGTGGCACATGTGTTCACCGAGGAAGCTCGCGACTTCTACAAGCTTGAGCATCTGTGGTCAGACGCCGAGGAGATCGATCTCTCATCCCTTATAGGCCCCTGCTAAGGGGCATTCGGACAAGAATATAAAACTATAAGGGAGTTAATTTTAAAATGAAGTACGATTTTACGGCAATTGAAAAGAAGTGGCAGGCAATCTGGGAAGAGACAAAGCCCTATGCGGCAGTTACCGGTGATACCACCCGTCCCAAGTTCTACGGACTGATCGAGTTCCCGTACCCCTCCGGTCAGGGCCTTCATGTCGGCCATCCCAGACCGTTCACCGCTCTTGACATAGTCACCCGTAAAAAACGCATGGAGGGCTACAATGTCCTGTTCCCGATAGGCTTTGACGCTTTCGGCCTGCCGACGGAAAACTACGCTATCAAAAACCATATCCATCCGGCAATAGTTACCAAAAACAATATAGCAAATTTCACCAGTCAGCTGAAAATGCTCGGCTACGGTTTTGACTGGGATCGCTGCGTCGATACCACCGACCCCAAGTACTATAAGTGGACGCAGTGGATATTCCTCCAGATGTATAAGCACGGCCTTGCATACAAGGCGACCATGCCCGTCAACTGGTGCACCTCCTGCAAGTGCGTCCTTGCAAACGAAGAGGTCGTTGACGGCGTTTGCGAGCGCTGCGGCAGCGAAGTCGTCCGCAAGGAAAAAAGCCAGTGGATGCTGCGGATTACAAAATATGCCCAGCGCCTTATCGACGATCTGGATGATGTTGATTACATCGAGCGCGTAAAGATTCAGCAGCGCAACTGGATCGGCCGCTCCACCGGCGCGGAGGTCACGTTTAAGACCAATATCGGCGGCGAGGTCACCGTATACACCACCCGTGCCGATACCCTGTTCGGTACCACTTACATGGTCATTTCCCCCGAGCATCCGATGCTCAACGAGTGGAAGGACAAGATCAAAAACTGGGACGAGGTAGAGGCTTATCAGAAGGAAGCCGCGAGAAAGTCCGATTTTGAGCGCGGCGAGCTGAATAAGGACAAAACAGGCGTCCGCCTTGACGGTATCGAGGTAGAAAACCCCGTTACGCATAAAATGCTGCCCATGTTCGTTTCCGACTATGTCCTCATGGGCTACGGAACCGGCATTGTAATGGGCGTTCCCGGCCACGACCAGCGCGACTGGGAGTTTGCTACTAAATTCGGCCTGCCCATCGTCGAGGTCGTTGCCGGCGGCGATATCACTAAGGAAGCGTTCGTCGCAAAGGACGACAGCGCCGTCATGGTAAACTCCGGCTTCCTCAATGGCATGACCGTCAAGGAAGCTATCCCTGCAATGAAAAAATACGTTGTCGAGCAGGGAATAGGCAAGGAGAAGGTCAACTACAAGCTGCGCGACTGGGTGTTTTCCCGTCAGCGCTACTGGGGCGAGCCTATCCCCCTCGTCAATTGCGAAAAATGCGGCTGGGTGCCGCTGCCCGAAGATCAGCTTCCTCTGGTGCTGCCTCAGGTTGACAGCTATGAGCCTACCGATGACGGCGAAAGCCCCCTGAGCAAGATGACCGATTGGGTCAACACCACCTGCCCCTGCTGCGGCGGACCGGCAAAGCGCGAGACCGATACGATGCCCCAGTGGGCCGGCTCAAGCTGGTATTTCCTGCGCTATATGGATCCGCACAATGATAAGGAGCTTGCAAGCAAGGAAGCGCTCGAATACTGGTCGCCTGTTGACTGGTATAACGGCGGCATGGAGCACACGACTCTGCACCTGCTGTACTCTCGCTTCTGGCACAAGTTCCTGTATGATATCGGTGTTGTCCCCACCAAGGAGCCTTACGCCAAGCGCACGAGCCACGGCATGATCCTCGGCGAGGGCGGCGAGAAGATGTCGAAGTCTCGCGGCAACGTTGTCAACCCCAACGATATCGTCGCTCAGTACGGCGCGGATACCATGCGTCTGCACATCATGTTCATCGGCGACTTTGAAAAGGCCGTTTCGTGGTCGAACGAGGCCGTCAAGGGCTCGAAGCGCTTCCTCGACCGCTGCTTTAACCTGCAGGACATGGCTACCGACGATGAGAACATATCCGCAAAGAACGAATCCATCGTCCATAAGACCATCAAAAAGGTCACGCAGGATATAGACGAGCTGAAAATGAACACTGCTATTGCCTCAATGATGACGATGGTCAATGAGTTTTATGCAAACGGCTGCTCGAAGGGCGATGTACGCGCTCTGTGCCTGCTGCTCAGTCCTTTCGCTCCCCATATGGTAGAAGAGATGTGGGAGAACATGGGCTTTGCCGCAAAAGAGGGCAAGATGGCCATGCAGATGCCGTGGCCTGAGTATGACGAGGCAAAAACCGTCGATGCCACTCGCGAGATGGCAGTTCAGGTAAACGGCAAGCTCAAGTCCACCATCACCGTTCCGTCCGATTCCGAGGACAGCGTCGTTATCGACGCCGCCTGCGCCGACGAGAAGGTAAAGCGCCTGATGGAGGGTAAACAACTCGTTAAGACTATCGTCGTAAAGAATAAACTTATCAATCTTATCATAAAGTAAAGGTTGACATTATGCCCCAAAGTGAGTATAATATCATTCGTTAAGCCAAGAATTTGGCCCTTAAAGCGTCGTAAGGCGTTAATGGAGGGAGTGAAATAAATGTCTGAAGTCTATGTCAAGGAGAACGAATCTCTGGACAATGCTCTTAAAAGATTTAAGCGTAGCTGTGCCAAGGCCGGTGTACTGGCTGATCTGAGAAAGAAGGAGTACTACCAGAGCCCCAGCGTCAAGCGCCGCAAGAAGAGCGAGGCAGCACGCAAGAACAAGAATAAGCGTTATTACTAATTACGCAATAAAATTCCGCATCGAAAGATGCGGAATTTTTTTATGCAAAATCGGTGGTCAACAGACCGTTTGACGGTTTGGCGTATGATATTTTACAACGATTTAATGCGCACTTTACTCAAGCACGATGGCATGTGCCTGAAGATCAGCTTATAATACTATGAAAAAGTCAGCAAGTGAAAGCAAAAGCCAAACGGTGATGGAAGATGAAAAAGCTGAAATTCTGGGATTGGGTATCATCTATCATATTTTTGCTTGGCGCGGTTTTCGTCAATGTTGGAATAATAAACAATGACAGCTTTGGAGCTGGTTTGAGCATATGCGGTGTTATATTCATTATTGCGGCGCTTGCGGTTGTGCTTATAAAGATTAGATGCCCGTTTTGCAGGCATTTTCTCGGTGTTCTGTACAGCAGCAAAAAGACGTTTTGTCCGTACTGCGGCTGCAAAATCGACGATGAATAAAACGAATACAATATTAAACCCACCTTGTGCCGACAGGCACAGGGTGGGTGATTTTTTCATTTACAGCTCGCTGAGCACGGCGCACACGCCGTCAAAAGCCTTCTGCGCGGCAAAGGCCACGTTTTTTTCAAAGCTGCCGAGCCCGGCTTCGTCCTCGGTATCGGATATCGCGCGCACGCAGTTAAAGGAAACTCCCATAGCGCGGCACACATGCGCAGCGGCTGCCGTCTCCATATCGCAGCAAATGGGGTCAAATCGCTCGATTATGCTCTCGCGTCCATCCTGCTCGATGAAAACATCGCCCGTCACCGTCCTGCCGCAGAGCATTCCCTCGGCAGCGCCGATATCAACAACATCTTTTTCGCACAAAAAGTCAGGGGCGATGCCGCTTGGATGGTAATCCGTGATAAGCTGAGGCGAAAGATCGTGATAGATGCAGTCTGTTATCATAACGCACTGCCCGATGTGAACGCCGCGCCTTATCGCCCCGGCAACTCCGGACATTATTATCCTGTCCGCGCCGCAGTCGCGTATAAGCGTTATTGCGCCGAGTGCTGCGTTTACTTTGCCGATGCCGCAGAACACGGCGGATATCTCATGTCCGCAGAGTACACCGTCCGTGCGCTGCATGCCGTGAATAAACGCGGTATCGCCGCCGAGAGCTGACCTGTACGGCTCAAACTCGGGCGCACAGGCGCAAAGAATGCCTATCTTCATCACTCAACCTCCCACGGAAGCTCAACGACGGCATATTCGTGCATGACCTCGGGCAGAAACTTTTCAATTATGTCGGCCGTCTTAATTTTAAGTGTTGATGTGTTTATGCACGGATGGCAGCCGATAAACTCATCTTTCAGCAGGTCGGAGTCGATCACGAGATGCACCTTGCCGCCATCGTTCATAAGGCCCAGAACGCTTACGGAGCCGGGCGTTATATCCAAAAGCTCCTGCATGTGCTCGGGCGAGGCAAATGACAGACGCGCCGTGCCGATCTGCTTTGAAAGAAGCTTCGTTTTGAACGGCTTGTCTCCCGGCATGAGCAGAAGATAAAACTCCGTCTGCTGGCGATTAGTGAGAAAAAGATTTTTGCATATCTCGGCGCCCAGCGTTTGCTCAATCTCGTGGCAGTCCTCGATAGTGTCTGCATGCTCGTGATCGACGCGGCCATAAGCTATGCCGAGCCTGTCGAGCATATCGTAGCAGCGCTGCTCCTTTGGGAGCCTGTCGGTGCAGCTTTCGGGTCTGCCCTCGTAAAGAATAGATGTTTCCATTTTGACTTACCTCTTGTTTGACGGCAGCCAGATGCGATTAACCTCGGCCGCCTTTATAAGCTCATCGCGGAAATCGGGGTGAGCAATGCTTATCATTGCGTCAGCGCGCTCCCATGTTGTCAGCCCGGCGAGATTAACGACGCCATATTCCGTTGCTATGTAGAATGCCAGTGATCTCGGCGTTGTAATTATATCTCCGGAAAACGTTGGAACTATCCGGCTGTGCATAACGCCGTTTTTGTCGGTGTGGGTGCTGCTCATGCATATAAACGCCTTGCCGCCGCGCGCCATCTGCGCGCCGCACACAAAGTCGAGCTGGCCGCCCGTTCCGCTTATCTGCCTCGTGCCTGAGCTTTCCGAGCTTATCTGTCCGTAGAGGTCGGCTCCGATGCAGGCGTTTATCGACACCATGTTGTCGTTCTGCGATATGACATAGGGATCGTTTACATACGAAAGGGGATAGCCGACATAGGCCGGATTATCGTTTAGCCACTCATTAAACTCATGGCTGCCGATAGCGATGCCGAGCACTCCCTTGCCGTTGTGCAGCGTTTTTTTTGCATTCGTGAGCTTTCCGGATTTGAACATGGCAAGATACCCGTCCGAGCACAGCTCCGTGTGCATGCCCAGATCCTTAAGATCACTGTCGGCGATAAGCTCGCCGAGGGCGTTCGGCATACCGCCGATGCCAAGCTGCACGCACGCTCCGTCCTTAATGTACGGCAGCAGCAGATTTGCTATCTTAACGTCCGTTTCCGTCGGCGCGGGATTCGGCATCTCAAACAGCGGAGGATCGCCGGTCTCAACGATATAGTCAACCTCGGATATGTGTATCCGAGACTCTTCACTGCCTTTTATGCGCGGTATGTTGCGGTTGACTTCGACAATGACGATCTTGGAATTATCCGCGATGCATTTTGACATTCCGAGCGAGGGACCAAAGTAGAAATACCCGTCGTCGTCCATCCCCGAGACCGTCACCATGCAGACATCCGAGGTGAGAAAATTCTTGTAATACCAGGCGAGATTTCTGAACACCATCGGCTCGAAGAAAGCTCTGCCCCTGTCGCACATTTTGCGCTCGTAGCCCGAGCAGTGCCAGGTGTTATAAACAAAATGCTCCATATCCGGGTCGCACTCAATGGCCTGAATTGGCCCGAAGATGAGATCGCCGCGTATTTTCACGCCATTAAGCTCGTCGCGCCGCTTCGACAATGCAAGGTCGCAGGCGGCAGGAAAGCCGAGGTTCGAGGTATATTCAACCCAGTCGCCGCTCTTGACGCACTTGACAGCCGTTTCGGCGCTTGTGAGCTTTGAGTTGTATTCACTTAAAAAGCCCATGACAGACCTCCCGAATTTAATGCTCTTATTATCGCATATTTTATCAATATGCGCAACTTGTAAAAACGGCTGCATGGGTATATAATTTATTATAATTTTTCAATTTTCGAGGGATAATATGAAGCTTTGCAGCACACAGGAACTCGATATGATGAAAACCTTCGAATGCGGCCAATGCTTCCGCTGGAACTGCGGCGATGACGGAGTTTACCGCGGCGTTGTCGGCGGATACTATGCCGAAGCTTCGGCAAAGGACGGAGAGGTTTACATAACTTCTGACGCGCCGGAGGATATATGGCAGCAGTATTTTGATCTCGGTACCGATTACGCTGAGATAAGCCGTGCTTTCACCGGAGAATACCTCTCAAAATGCGTGCAGTACGGACGTGGCATACGCATTTTGCGGCAGGACAGCTGGGAGGCGCTGTGCTCGTTTATTATATCGCAGTGCAATAATATAAGCCGCATTAAGGGCATCGTCGAGCGCCTCTGCGAAAATTTCGGAGACCCGATAAGCGTTGGCGATAAGGTGCATTACACGTTCCCGAGCGCCGAGCGGCTTGCGGTGCTTGAGCCGGAGGAGCTTGCCTGCATCCGCTCGGGATACAGAGCCGAGTACATAATATGCGCAGCCCGTGCGGTCGTCAATGGAGACATTGACCTTGAAGCGCTGAAAAAATGCGATTATAAGCAGGCGATAAAGGCTCTGCGCTCTATACGCGGAGTGGGTGAGAAGGTGGCAAACTGCGTCGTGCTGTTCGGACTGTGGCACATGGAGGCGTTCCCGATTGACGTGTGGATGAAGCGCGCTCTTAGAGAGAACTTTCCGCCGGATTTCGATCCGGAGACGCTCGGGGAGTATGCCGGGCTTGCCCAGCAGTATATTTTTTATTATGCAAGAAGCATGGGGAGAGAAAAATGAAATATAAACTTCTCGCCGCCGACATGGATGCGACGGCATTAAACTCGAAAAAGGAGCTTACTCCGGCGAATGTGAACGCCATGGAAAAAGCAATAGCGCAGGGCAAGACCGTCGTTTTCTCAACAGGGCGCAGTATAAGCCTTGTAAAGCCGTACATAGATATGGTGCGTGGCATGCGCTATGCCGTAACAGGCTCCGGGGCGTCGGTTATCGACACGCAAACAGGGAAAAAGTTTTTGTATGAAACGATAGACCCGGAAACAGTTAAATACATTGCCGCGCGTGCAGCAGGCTATGTTATGCCGATATTTTTTATAGATGACAAGACCTACAGCAGCGCATGGTGCGTCGATAACTGCGCCGATTTTGGGCTTAGCGCCTATGAGCCTATCTACCGCAAGGGGATGAATATTGTCGATGATGCGTTTGCAATGTTCATGGCCGATCCCAAGCCTGTAGAAAAGCTCAATTTGTTCTTCGCTGCTGACGGCGAGGCCGACGCTATTTATGAGCAGATAAAAACGCTGCCCGTGAGCATAACAAGCCACACCGCACGCTCGCTTGAGATAAACGCAAGCGGCGTGAGCAAGGCAAAGGGACTGCGAGCATTGTGCGGCGCACTGGGAATAGATATGTCTGTATGCATAGCGATAGGCGATGCGCAAAACGATGAGGAAATGCTCAAAGCGGTCGGTTTTAAGGCTGCAATGGCAAACGGAAGCGACAGGGTGAAAGCCATTGCCGACGTTATCGCACCCGATTGCGACAGCAACGGCGTGGCGGCCATAATTGAACAATATTTGCTTGATTAGATAGAATAATTATTGTATAATAAACCGATTAGGAGTGAGCGTTATGGATGATAAAATAATGCGGCTTAAAAAATGGATAGACGAGAGCGATAATGTCGTGTTTTTCGGCGGTGCAGGTGTCTCTACGGAAAGCGGAATACCCGATTTCCGCAGCGTTGACGGCCTGTATAACCAAAAATGGAAGTATCCGCCCGAAACGATACTCAGTCACTCGTTCTTTGCCCGTTATCCCGAGGAGTATTATAGATTTCACAGGGAAAAGCTCGTTATCGATAACGTAAAACCAAATGCCGCGCATCTCAAGCTTGCGGAGCTTGAGCAGAAGGGAAAACTGCGTGCGGTCGTCACTCAGAATATTGACGGACTGCATCAGGCGGCCGGCAGCAAAAAGGTTTTGGAGCTTCACGGCAGCATACTGCGCAGCTATTGCTCAGTGTGCGGAAAGCCGTATCCTGCCGATAAAATGAATCACGGTGCCGGTGTGCCGCACTGCACCTGCGGCGGAGTTATCCGCCCTGATATCGTGCTGTATGAAGAGCCGCTGGATGAGAACATCGTCACTGAGGCTGTCCGAGTCATATCGGAAGCGGAAGTGCTTATAATAGGCGGCACGAGCCTGAATGTTTATCCGGCAGCAGGACTTATAAACTATTACCGAGGAAATAAGCTTGCGCTCGTAAACCTCAGCAGCACGCCTTATGACGACAGGGCAGACCTTGTCATACACGAAAAGATCGGAAAGGTATTCAGCCAGCTTTGAGTAGGATAGATGTTTTGGGCGTCGGATTTGATGATCTGACGAGGGAAAATGCAATAGACTTGTGCAAAAGGCTCATTGATGAGCACCGCGGCGCATATATGGTAACGCCAAACCCCGAGATAGTGATGGCGGCGTGGGAAAATGCCGAGCTGCACGATGCGATATGCAACGCAGATCTTGTAATACCCGACGGTATTGGCGTTGTTAAAGCGGCAAGGATTATCGGAACGCCGCTCAAAGAGCGCCTGCCTGGCATCGAGATAGGCGAGGCAATACTTGAGTATGCCGCGCAGACGGGTAAAAGCGTGTTCCTGCTCGGCGCAAAGCCCGGAGTTGCCGATGCCGCAAAGGAAAAAATGCAGGAAACGTACCCCGGACTCAATGTCTGCGGAACGAACGACGGATATTTTAAGGATGACGACCCCGTGATCGAAAAGATAAACGCCGCGCAGCCCGATTTTCTCATGGTTTGCCTCGGTGCGCCGAAGCAGGAGCTTTGGATGGCGCAGAACGCCGAGCGGTTGGATGTCGGACTGATGGCAGGTCTCGGCGGCTCGCTGGATGTTTTTGCGGGAACGGTCATGCGCGCTCCGAAGGCGTGGCAGAGGATGAATGCCGAGTGGCTGTATCGCTGCATTAAAGAGCCGTGGCGTTTCAAGCGCATTGCGCGCCTTCCGCTTTTTATAATAAAGGCGTGGATAAAACGCATAAGGAAGTTTTTCAATGGAAAAGGGTAAGCTTATCGTATTTGAAGGCATTGACGGCAGCGGCAAGTCCGCCCATTACAGACGTGTATGCAGCCGCCTTGAGGCCGAGGGAATAAAATATCACCACATCGTATTTCCGCGATATGATAATGACAGCAGCGCACTCATAAAAATGTATCTCAGTGGCCAGTTCGGTTCAAATCCGAATGATGTCAATGCATATACCGCTTCGGCCTTCTTCGCTGTTGATCGTTTTGCTTCATACAGAACGGACTGGGGCGATATATATAATTCCGGCGGCTTTGTCCTGTCGGACAGATATACGACCTCGAACGCCGTGCATCAGGGAGCAAAGCTTCCCGACGAGGAGCTTCCGGCATTTTTTGAATGGCTTTATGATTTTGAATATGTAAAGCTCGGCCTGCCGAGGCCGGATCTTGTGATCTACCTCGACGTTGACGTTGAAACGTCTCTTCGGCGCATGAAGCACAGGCAGGAGAAAACGCACACCTCGGCGGATATCCACGAAAAGGACATCGAGTATCTTAAAAACTGTCTGCGAGTTGCCGACAAGGCGGCAGACTACTATGGCTGGACTCGCATTCCGTTTAAGAAAAACGGCGTTGAGCGCGAGATCGACGAAAAGCATGAAGAGATCTATTCGATCATCAAGTCCGCTCTGTGAGCAAAAACGCGTCCTTCGCCGCGAGAAAGAGCGACAAACAGCAAGTCTTTCGCCCGAGTATATAAAAGAAAGCGACAGCTTAATAGCTGAAAAGCTGCTGAACCTCAGAGAGCTTAAAAATGCGGAAACGGTATTTTTGTATTACAGTGTCGGCCGCGAGGTATCAACGGCGTCGCTCATTGAAAAGCTCCTGGATGAGGGCAGGAGCGTTGCGCTTCCCGTAAGCGGAAATGACGGCGCTATGAGCTTTTACCCCTTCAGCGGCAAAGCTGAGCTTTGCCCCGGCAAGTTCGGTATTCCCGAGCCGCCGGTGACATGCGAGGTCAGACCGGGAAGCGGAGACATTATCATTGTTCCGGCACTATGCTGCGACAGACACGGAAATCGCCTCGGCCACGGAGCAGGGTACTATGACAGGTACCTTGCACATTCGGAAGCGTTCAGCGTATGCCTTTGCAGAAAGGCGCTGCTTGAAGAAAAGCTGCCGGCCGAGGATACAGATATTGCGGTATCGCTTGTGCTGACCGATTGAATGAAAATGGGGCTCGATTGAGCCCCGTGGATGATCAGCAGCCGCAGCCGCAGTCGTTATTGCCGCAGGAATTGCCGCATCCGCATCCGCCGCCGCAGTTGCCGCAGCCGAAGAAGAGAATGATGAGGATGAGAATGATCCAGATGCAGCTGTTGTTATTGTTGCAGAACATATATATTGCCTTTCTCCGCGCATAAAATTCCGCAGTACGGTCCGGCGCGGCGGACTTACGACACGATGATTATCACGCATTCAGAGCAGCGATCGCTGCGTCTGCTGTATATTATGCCGTAACGGCAAATCAGGTTACAATCGGCAAAGGAGATATCTATGGCTGATAAGAAAACAGATTTTGAAGAGCTCTTCGGCAAAAAAGAGCCTGAAAAGAAGCCCAAAAAAGCGGCTTCCGCCACGACTCAGAGAAAATCCCCGGCGGCTTCCGCGCCGAAGCAGAGCGCATCTGCCGTGCGCAAGGAGAATAAAAGCGGCCTTGCAGGCGGCGCTGTCTACTTTCTTTTTGTAATAAGCGTCAGTATTATTCTGGCCTGCCTTGCATGGGCGGCGGCTACCGATGTTCTGGGCTTTAAATCCTCGGACACCGTTGCCCAGATAACCCTTGATAAGGACAGCTTTACTTACAAAGAGGTAGAGGTCAAGGATGATGACGGCAACACAAAAACAAAAAAGGTTCACTATGCCGATATGAGCTATGTTGCCGATCAGCTTAAGGATAACGGGATTATTAAATACAAATGGCTGTTCAAGCTTTTCGGAGCCGTGTATAACGCTGATGAGAAGATAGACCCCGGCACGTACGAGCTTAAGGCGATATACGACTATAAAGCGCTTGTAAAGAAAATGACCTCCGGCTCGGGCGCCATGGTAACAAAGAAGATAACCTTCCCCGAGGGCTACACGATGCATCAGATATTCAAAAAACTCGATGCAGAGGGCGTGTGCGATTATGACGAGCTTATGGATGCCGCCGCAAACGCAACGTTTAACTACTCATTCCTCGAGGGAACCGAAAAGGGCGATGCAAGCAGGCTTGAAGGCTTCCTGTTCCCGGATACCTATGAATTTTACGAAGGCATGCCGGCAGCAACGGCCATCAATAAGCTGCTTGAGGTTTTCCATTACAGAATAACTGCCGAAATGCTCGAGTGGCAGGAGGAAAGCGGCTATACAATGCGCGAGATCGTGACCATCGCATCAATGATCGAAAAGGAAGCGGCAAACGATACCGAGCAGTACACTATAGCGTCGGTCATTTACAATCGCCTCAATAAAGATTGGCCGCTTCAGATAGACTCGACGACGCTTTATGAGTACCCCGACCACGAGGGCGCGCCGACAGCTGAAATGCTGGCCAAGGACAGTCCCTATAACACCCGTATCAGCAAGGGACTGCCTCCGTCTCCGATATGTAACCCCGGCATTACGTCGATAAGGGCGGCCTTGCAGCCGAGCAGCACAAATTATATGTACTATGCGCTCAACACGGCCACTGGCCAGCATGAATTCTTCACGAGTGCCGATGCATTCAACGCCTTTGTCGCAACGCAGAATTATGATTGACAGAAAAACAGAACTTCTTGCTCCGGCCGGAGATATGGAGCGCCTTGAAATGGCGCTCCACTACGGCGCGGATGCCGTTTACCTTGCCGGTAAACGCTTTGGAATGAGAGCCTCGGCAGGCAATTTTTCCATGGAAGAGCTTGCCGTCGCCTGCGCAAAAGCGCACGAAAAGGGTGCGGCGGTCCACCTTACCTGCAATACCTTGCCGCGTGAGGACGAGCTTAAAGCTCTGCCGGATTTTCTTCGCCAGGCGCAGAGTGCCGGAGTGGACGCCTTTATAATTGCCGATCTCGGTGTTATGAAGATGGCCGAGAGATACGCGCCAAACGTTCAGCGCCATGTAAGTACCCAGCTTGGAGTTATAAATAGCGCAACTGCGAACGTGCTTTACGACATGGGGGCAAGCCGCGTTGTTCTTGCTCGTGAAACACCGATGTGCGATATATACAAAATTCGCGCAAATACGCCGAAAGCGCTTGAAATTGAAGCATTTGTCCACGGAGCTATGTGCGTGTCGTTTTCGGGGCGTTGCCTGCTGTCAAATTATTTGACCGGCCGCGACGCAAACCGCGGAGCATGCGCGCAGCCCTGCCGCTGGAAGTATCATCTTGTTGAGGAAAAGCGCCCGGGTGAGTATTTTGACATTACCGAGGATAAAGGCACATACATCATGAACTCGCGCGATATGTGCATGATCGATCATATACCCGAGCTTATAGATGCCGGAGTTACGAGCTTCAAGATAGAGGGCAGAATGAAATCGGCCTATTATGCCGCTGCCGTTACAAATGCGTATCGCCACGCGATAGACTGTGCAAAAGCCGAAAAGCCGCTGCCGCAGATATGGCGTGACGAGGTCGATAAGCTCAGCCACCGACCGTACTGCACCGGATTTTACTACGGTGATCCCGGCCAGCACTATTCGGAGACAAGCTATTACTCCGATGCCGAGGTGTGTGCAGTTGTTGAGGATTGCGATGCAGACGGCAATGCCGTGCTGACGCAGCGAAACCGTTTCTGCCTCGGCGATACGGTCGAGCTTATGACAAACGATCATGAGCCTGTGCCGTTTACGGTCAAGTATATGGAAAACGGCGACGGAGATACGATAGAGGCAACGCCGCATGCGATGATGACGATAAAAATGAAGCTGCCGCTTTCGTGCAGCCGACTGTCTGTGTTAAGACGCATAAAACAAAGATAAGATAAGGAGAAGATATATGAAAGCATACGGAGTAAACGAACTTAGAGAAATGTTCCTGAGCTTTTTTGAGAGCAAGGGTCATCTGCGCCTGCCCAGCTTCTCGCTGGTTCCGCAGAACGATAAATCCATACTGCTCATAAACGCCGGCATGACCCCGATGAAGCCGTGGTTCAAGGGCGAGCAGATACCGCCGCGCAAGCGTGTCTGCACCTGCCAGAAGTGCATACGCACCGGCGATATCGAAAATGTCGGCCATACCGCGCGCCACGGCACCTATTTTGAAATGCTCGGCAACTTCTCCTTCGGCGATTATTTTAAGCACGAGGCAATAGCATGGAGCTGGGAGTTCCTCACGAGCGAGCAGTGGGTAGGCCTTGATCCGAACAGACTCTATCCCTCGGTCTACGTTGACGATGACGAGGCATGGAACATCTGGCATGACGAGATAGGCATACCGGCAGAGAAAATATTCCGCTTTGGCAAGGAGGACAACTTCTGGGAGCACGGAGCAGGCCCCTGCGGCCCCTGCTCGGAGATATACTATGACCGCGGCGCGGAATACGGCTGCGGTAAGCCCGACTGCACTGTCGGCTGCGACTGCGACAGATATATCGAAGTCTGGAACAACGTTTTCTCGCAGTTCGATAACGACGGCCACGGCAATTACACCGAGCTTTCGCAGAAGAATATCGACACCGGCATGGGCCTTGAGCGTCTCGCGGTCGTCTGCCAGGGCGTAAACTCGCTGTTTGACGTCGATACGGTCATGAACATCACTCACAAGGTGTCCGAGATAACCGGCGCACACTATGGCGAGAGCAACAAGCGCGACGTATCCCTGCGCGTTATTACCGACCATATACGCAGTGCAACATTTATGATATGCGACGGCATTCTTCCGTCAAACGAGGGGCGTGGCTATGTCCTGCGCAGACTTCTCAGAAGAGCTGCGCGTCACGGTAAGCTCCTGGGCGTTAACGAGCCGTTCCTTTATAAGATCATCGACACCGTTATTCACGAAAACGAGTGCCAGTATCCCGAGCTGCGCGAAAAGCAGCAGTATATAACCCGCGTCGTTAAAAGCGAGGAGGACAGCTTCGCAAAGACCATCGACTCCGGCCTGCAGATATATAATAGCCTGCTCGAGGAGCACAAGTCAAAGGGCGAGACCGTGTTCTCCGGCGCCGACGCATTCAAGCTTTATGACACATACGGCTTCCCCGTGGATATGACCGCAGAAATGCTCGTTGACGAGGGCATGACGCTTAATATGGACGAGTTCAAGACTCTCATGGAGGAGCAGCGCGTCCGCGCACGCGAGGCGAGAAAAGCATTGGGCGATCTCGGCTGGGAGGGCATCGACTTCGGCCTTGACGCAACTCCGACGCAGTTTACGGGCTATGATAAGCTCACCGATACCGCGACTGTTCTTGCTATCGTAAACGGCGATGAGCTTGCAGGCGAGATAAGCGAGGGCTGCGAGGGAATCATCGTTATGGATAAAACTCCGTTCTACGCCGAGATGGGCGGTCAGCTTGCCGATAAGGGTGAGCTTGGCTTCAGCCTCGAGGATGTTGAGCATGGCCAGCTTACGCGCTTTGTAGTTAACAATGTCAAGAAGGACAAAGGAAACAAGTATCTGCACTATGGCGTCTGCGAGTCAGGCTCCATATCGGTCGGCGAGGAGGTCATTGCTTCCGTCGATCCCGAGCGCCGCAAGGCTGTCTCACGCGCTCACTCGGCAACGCATCTGCTGCATGCCGCTCTGCGCTCGGTTCTGGGCGATCATGTTCATCAGGCAGGCTCGCTTGTTGATGCAGATTACCTGAGATTTGACTTCACGCACTTTGAGGCCATGACTCCGAAAGAGGTCGCCGCAGTTGAGGATGCCGTTAATAACGCAGTGCTCGACGGAGCCGATATCACCGTGAGCGAAATGAGCCTTGAGGACGCAAAGAACAGCGGCGCCACCGCGCTGTTCGGCGAAAAATACGGTGATGTTGTCCGCGTTGTCAAAATGGGCGATTTCAGCACCGAGCTGTGCGGCGGCACGCATCTTGATAACACTGCCAAGGTCGGCATGTTCCATATAACAAGCGAGTATTCCGTTGCAAGCGGAGTTCGCCGCATCGAGGCGGTAACGGGCAGAAAGTATCTCGAGATGGCAAAGCATTCTTACATGACCGTTGCCCGTGCGGCCGAGAGCCTTAAGGCAAAGCCGGGCGAGCTTCTGAGCAAGGCCGAGGGATTTGTCACTGAAGTTAAAAATCTGCGCCAAAAGGTCGAGAAGATGAAGGATAAGATCCTGGCTTCCGACGTTGAGAGATTCCTGTTTGCCGCAAAGAAGATTGGTGATTTTAATGTTCTGACCGCAACGCGCACCGATCTTGATGCAAATGATCTCAGAAAGATCGGCGATTTCCTGCGCGATAAGGATCCAAAGATAGTTGCCGTTCTCGCAACTGCGACAGAATCCAAGGTCACCTTCACCGCAAGCTGCGGCAAGGAAGCCGTGGCGGCAGGCATCAAGGCCGGAGATATCATCAAGGCCGTCTGCGCAGTGGCCGGCGGCAAGGGCGGCGGCAAGCCCGATTCCGCAATGGGCGGCGGCACCGAGGTGCTGAAGATGGATAACGCGCTTGCGATAGTTGATGATCTTGTGGCCGAAAAACTCGGACTTTAATCGGAGGTAATATTAATGAACGATTGTCTGTTTTGCAAAATCATAGCCGGAGAGATCCCGTCAACTAAGGTTTACGAGGATGAGAACGTTTTCGCGTTCCGCGATATAAATCCCCAGGCGCCGGTGCATGTTCTTGTTCTGCCCAAGCAGCATATCTGCTGCGCAGATGAGATAGATGCCGAAAACTCCGCGCTTGTCGGAAAATGCTTTGAGGCCATTGCGAAAATCGCAAAAAGCGAGGGCCTTACGAACGGCTACCGCGTCGTAAATAACTGCGGCGAGGACGGCGGCCAGACCGTTAAGCATCTGCATTTTCACCTGTTGGGCGGAAAGAAGCTTCCCGAGGGAATGGCATAATTTCAGATTAATACGGCAAAAAAGCAGCATTTTGCTGCTTTTTTGCGCATACAGAGGTTTGATGGTATGAAGTCAGTCCGCATTCTCTGCACGGCTTCAATTGGATATTGCACGGCGGTGTTTTTGTCGCACTATCTGCTCTTTGGCGAGAGCGTTATTGCCGTGCTCGCACTGCCTGTTATGCTTGCTTTGAGCGCCTTTTTGTTTCGCGGCAGAATGCGTACAAGGCTCATTATCGCGGCCTTGGCAATGGCGCTCGGCTTTGGGCAGTATTGGCTGCATTATGACCTTACGGCTGCCAAATGCGAGGTGTTCGCCGGAAAGGAAGTTGATACGACTGCCAGAATAACCGACTTTCCCGATATCCGCGACCGCTGCGTACTCTTGAGCGTGAAGATAACAGATGATGATCTGCCCAACGTCAGCGCGCTTATAATCGACTATTCAAACGAGGAAGCGGACTTCCGACCGGGCGACGAGATAAAAGTTAAGCTCAAGCTGCGCAGCGTGACCGAAAGATTTGGCGAAGAGACCGATTCAAACATATCAAAGGGCGTGTACCTCAGCGGCTACACATCCGAAAAAATCGAAAAAACCGGCCGATGGTCAGGCTCGTTCATATATTTCCCAAAGCTTGTCGGAAATGCGCTGCACAAAGAAATAGGACAGCTTTTTCCCGAAGATACTGCTCCGTTTATGAAGGCGCTGCTTGCAGGCTACAAGGACGATTACTACGGAAACGATAAGATCTATGCTTCAATGAATGTTGCCGGCCTTGCGCATGTGGTCGCCGTATCCGGCATGCATGTTGCGTTCCTTGTCGGCGTACTGCAAAGCTTGCTCGGCAAAAACCGCAGATCGTCGCTTATATGCATCTGCCTTGTGTGGCTGTTTGTTGTCATGGTCGGCTCGCCGCTGTCGGCGATAAGAGCCGGGATAATGATAAGCCTTCTTATGCTCGCGCCCGTGCTCGGACGAATAAACGACAGAGCGACTACATTATCGTTTGCTCTTGCGCTTATTCTTATTACAAATCCGTTTTCGGCAGGAAGTGTTGCTCTTCAGCTGTCGTTCGGCGCTGTTGCCGGAATGTTTCTGTTTTCGCAGCCGATATACGCGTATTTCAGCAAAAAGTTCAGTCCGCCGCGAGCTTTCGGAGCGGTATGGAACTACATAATTGCAACGCTGTCAAGCTCGCTTGCCGTGACCGTGTTCACGTTTCCGCTGCTTGCCGTGCATTTTGGCTATATAACTCTGCTTGCCCCGGTGATGAATATCCTTTGCCTTTGGGCGATATCCTTTCTGTTCGTCGGAGGCTTTGCCGTGTGCGCCGTCGGTCTTGTGCTGTCGGCCCCGGCTTCGTGGCTTGCCGCTGTATTATCCTGCCTTGTGCGATACATAGCATTTGTGGTAGAATATGCAGCGAAACTGCCGATAACCGCACTTTACATGGAAAATAAGTACGCACCTGCGTGGCTTTTGATCTCATATGCGCTGTTTACTGCATATTTTATTTTCAGGCGGAAAAAGAAGATAAGCGTACTCGTTCCGTCGGCTCTGTGCCTAGCAATGCTCTGCGGCGTTTTTGCTCTTACGGGGCGCGATATGCGCTCGGACACGGGAACAATTAGCGTTATGAATGTAGGAAACGGACAGTGCATTGCCGTAACAGAAGGGGAGAGCGTCGTTGTCATCGACTGCGGAAGCTATGGTGTTACTCAGAACGCAGGCAGCATGCTGTCATCATATCTGCGCGCAGGCGGAAGGTATGATATCGACTACCTCATGCTCACGCACCTGCACTCGGATCACACGACAGGCGTAGTTCGGCTGCTAAACCTCATGAACGTCAACACCGTGATACTGCCGGATAACGCAGAGGACACAAACGGCGACAACGTTTTGGATGATATCATAGCGGCATGCGAGGATAACGGAACCAATGTAGTTTACATAACGCATGACACCGAGTTTACCGCCGGTGCGATACGCCTCTCGGTCTACGAAAGCTCCGAGCGCGGCAGCAGGGATGAAAGCGGAATTATGTCAACCGTCAGCGTAGGCGATTATGATATGCTCGTCACCGGCGACGTCGAAAAGATCGTTGAGCGCGAGCTTGTCTCTTCGCATGACCTGTCCGGTACCGAGCTTCTTATTGTTCCGCATCACGGCTCAAAATACTCAACGAGCGATGAGCTTTTGTCGGCGCTCAGGCCTGAAACGGCGGTCATATCCACCGGATATAACAGATACGGGCATCCGACAAAGGAGACGCTTGATAAACTAAACGAATATGGCGTGAATGTTCTGCGCACAGATGAGCTTGGCAGAATAGTTTTGCACGTTGCGTCAGGTGATTAAATGGCTAAGAAATCAAAAAAGGACGAAAAATTCAATTATAACGCAAGCGTAAATGCCTTAAAGGTCGAAGGACCTGCCGGGCTGTATCTTATCTGGGGGCCCGAGGATTACCTTGCCGACAGATTTTTTGAGGAGATAAAGAAGCTCTGTATAACAAGCGAAGCCGATGATTTCAGCTACAGGCGGCTTGATGAGCGCGATTTCTCGCTCCTGTCGCTGAAGGAAGCGATCGACAGTGTTCCGTTTCTGTCCGAGCGCAGCCTTGTTGAAGTGCGCGGTGTTGATATAAACAAGCTCAGGGAATCCGACGAAATAAGCGCCGTGCTTTCCGATATACCCGATTATTGCACCGTCGTATTCATGGCGCCCATCGGCTTTGAGCCGGATAAGCGCCTGAAGATATACAAGGCTATACAAAAATACGGCAAGGAGATATGCGCAACGGCGCAGGGCGGAGATATACTCATAAAGTGGATCATCCGCCGATTTGCGGCCGAGGGAAAGGGCATTGAGCTAAACGCCGTGCAGCGGCTGATAAATGTAAGCGGCGAGCTTATGAACGGCCTTATTCCCGAGATAAACAAGATAGCATCTTACACTAAAGGCGACAGAGTCACCGAGGCGGATGTCGATGCCGTCGCGCATCACATTCCCGAGGCGGTCGTATTTGACATGACCGAGGCGCTTGCTAAGGGCGAGAATAATGCGGCGATGCGGCTTCTCGGCGAGCTGCTTGCGGATAAGAATAACGAGCCGACAATGATACTTGCCATCGTCGGCGGCCAGATGCGCAAGATGTACGCCGCGCGCGTTGCCATTGATAACGGACTTGATAAGGACTATGTTATGAAAGCGCTGTCACTGCGCTATGATTTTATGGCAAACAGGCTCTTGGCCGCATCAAGAAGATTCTCCACGGCGCAGATAATACGGGCGGTGGAGCTGTGCGCCGAAACGGACTATGCCATGAAAAGCAGCAGAACCGAGCCGACCGAGCTTCTTAAAGAATGCATCATGCGTATTGCGGCAGGTGAAGAGCATGCATAAGGTGTCCGAGGTAATCGTTGTCGAGGGCAGATATGATAAAAACACGCTCTCGCAGGTCGTCGATGCCGTGATAATCGAAACGAGCGGTTTTGGAGTGTTCAACAATAAAGAAAAGCAGCAGCTTCTGCGAACTCTTGCCGAAAAGCGAGGACTGATCGTCATGACAGATCCCGACGGAGCAGGGCTTGTCATACGCAATTTTGTGAAAAGCTGCGTTGACCCGAGTCTTGTAAAACATGCCTACATGCCCGAAATTTTCGGCAAGGAAAAACGAAAGAACAAAGCGTCAAAGGAAGGCAAGCTTGGGGTTGAGGGCATGAGCGCAGATGTTATCATGCAGGCGCTGCGCCGGTGCGGCGCCACGATCGACGGGGAGAGCGGAAAGACGACAGGCGGGATCACAATGGCCGATATGTACGCTGCCGGCCTTGCCGGAAAGCCGGACAGCGCCGCAAAGCGCGCCGAACTTCTTGCATCCATGAATCTTCCGCAAAGAATGACCGCTCAGGCGTTTCTGCCGGTTCTAAACGCGCTTATGAGCAAAGATGATTTCCTTGCACGCAGCTTTTAAAAACATTGGCAATATACATTCCTGTGTGATATAATAATTATTCAGAGTATATATGATTTTTGGAGGATAAACATATGAAATGCCCGTTTTGCGGATTTCTCGAGAGCAAGGTCATCGACTCGCGGCCGGCCGAAGAGGGAACCACCATACGCCGCCGCAGAGAGTGCCTGGCATGTCAGAAGCGTTTTACTACTTACGAGACTATCGAGCATCTGCCCCTTGTCGTTGTAAAGCGCGACGGTTCGCGCCAGCAGTTTGACCGCGTGAAGCTCATAAACGGCATGGTTCGCGCCTGCGAAAAGCGCCCGGTAAGCCTTTCGCAGCTTGAGAGCATAGCCGACGAGATCGAGCAGGAGCTTCAGAGCGCGCTTGAGCGCGAGGTCAGCACCGTCGATATTGGCGAAATGGTCATGAAGCGCATAAAGCTCATAGACGAGGTCGCATATGTCCGCTTTGCTTCCGTTTACCGCAGCTTTAAGGACATAAATACCTTCATGGAAGAGCTGACAAAGCTTTTGAGCGATAAATAATTTACGCTAAAATATGCTGCCGAGGCTTATCTGCTCCATTGTCATAATGGAGCGAAGTGTTTCGGATAAAAGCCCGTATGAGCCCTCGGCGGCGTCGGCATCTCCAGAGCCGATGTCGGATCTAAACTGGAAAAACGCCTCGGTCGTTGAATTTATCTCGCTGTGCCGGATGAAAATGTGCGTATATCCGTCAAGCGTCAGCCAGTGCTCGATGGCCTTGTCGAGCGTTTCGGCAGCGCTTTTGCTGTCTCCGCCTTTAAGCTGAGCGTAGGCTGCGTCAACCTCGCTCATGAGCGATGAAACGATCTTTTCGCTTGCACGAATGTTCAGCATAACGCCTGCGAATATAACCGCGAGCAAAACGGCGGCAATAAGCTCTTTTTTCATGTCAGTCCTCCTTGAGTTGGCAGAAAACGTTTCCTGTTTCGGACAGGGTGAGGATGTAAACCTCGTCGGCGCTTTTTATCTTTCGGCGTTTAAGCTCGTTTTCGAGCCACCGTCTGTCCCTGCCGAGCAGCGCGAGATTTTTATCCAGTATCCTGCCGTCGTTTATGATTATGTGGGCATAGCCTGTTTCCGCCGGCGCTGCGCCCAGCATTGAGGCTGTGGCCGGCTGCTCCGGCCCTGTGAGGATCAGACTGAGCTGACCGTTTGTTTCAAGAACGCCGTAAGCTATCTTGCTTGCGTCATTTTGACCCTGTGCGCGCAGCTCCTGCATGAGTTCGTCTACCGTGAAACGGTTTCGCAGCATGCTGTCGCGGTCGATGCGGCCGTTTCGGATAATTATCTCGGGCTTACCGTAGGTCAGCTTGCGCAGCTTTATGCTTTTCATATTAAGCCCTGCGATTATTATCTCAAGGCAGAACATTATAAGGATCGGCAAAAGCCCGTTTAAAAGCGGTATGCCGATATCCTGCAGCGGTGTTGCTGCAAGATCCGCGATCAGCGCCGCAACAATGAATTCGGAGATCTCAAGCTCTCCGAGCTGACGCTTGCCCATCAAGCGCATCGAAATGAGTATTGCAAAATACAGTATAACGGTGCGGATAAATATAATAGCCAAATCGATCGCCTCCGTTGATAGTTTTACCGGCGGAGAGCAAATTATCAGGAAAGGATGCTAAGTATGAAGATCATTATTGACAGTCAGGATAAGATCAGCAGCATGGCAGCGTCCATGATCGCCGAGCATGCAAAGGCTAAGCCGGGGTGCGCCATGGCTTTTGCCGCCGGCAGAACGACAAAGAAGGTTTATGATGCGCTAACGGCGATGAATATTAAAGAACTTGCCGAGTGCAAGGCATTTACCGTGTGCGAATACGAAGGCCTCGAAGCAGGCGATACTCGCTCCTGCGCGTATCGTCTTAACGAGGAGCTTTATTCCAAGGCCGGCATAACGCAGATTTTTACGCCGAACGCCGAAAACGCGGATAAATTTGATGCCGAGATCGAAGAGTGCGGCGGCATTGAACTTGCCGTTCTGGGTATCGGCACAAACGGCCACATCGGTTTTAACGAGCCTGCAACACCTTATGATTCATATACGCACACCGTGCTGTTAACGGATAAAACAAAGCAGATGAATGCAGAGCTGTTCGGCGGCCTTGAGAATGTTCCCGATAATGCCGTGACGATGGGACTGAAAACAATCTGCGAGTCTAAAAACGTCATCCTTGTTGCGTTCGGCAGCGAGAAAGCAGAGATAATCCACCAGTTAGTTTATGGTAAAACCTCAACATATGTCCCTGCGGCAATGCTTCAGATGCATATGAATATGACGCTTTTGCTGGATGATGCAGCAGCCGAAAAAATCAAATAAGCTAAGGAGCAGAATATGGGTAAGTACTTTGGCACTGACGGATTCAGAGGAGAGGCAAACGTTGATCTGACCGTCATGCATGCGTTTGAGATAGGCCGTTACCTCGGCTGGTATTACGGCAAAGATAAAAAAGCAAGGGTCGTCATCGGCAAGGATACGCGCCGCTCGAGCTATATGCTCGAATCTGCCCTGTGTGCAGGACTCACAGCCTCGGGTGCCGATGCGTATCTTCTGCATGTCACAACAACGCCCAGCGTTTCATATGTTGCCAGAGCCGACGATTTCGACTGCGGCATTATGATCTCGGCAAGCCACAATCCCTATTACGATAACGGCATCAAGCTCATAAACGGCAAGGGTGAAAAGATGGGCGACGAGCTGCTTGACGAGATTGAAGCCTACATTGATCGCGCCTCGGCAGGCGAGAAGGACTGCCTTCCGTACGCAACCGGCGAGAAGATCGGCCGCACCGTTGATTACTCGGCAGGCCGCAATCGCTACATAGGCTTTCTTATATCGCTTGCAACTCGCTCGTACAAGGGCAAGAAGGTCGGCCTCGACTGTGCAAACGGTTCGACTTGGATGATGGCAAAAAGCGTGTTTGACGCTCTGGGTGCCGATACCTATGTTATCTCCAATAATCCCGACGGTATTAATATTAACGTCAACTGCGGCTCGACGCATATTGAGCAGATGCAGAAGTTCGTGCTTGACAATAAGCTCGACGTCGGCTTTGCGTTCGACGGTGACGCCGACCGCTGCCTTGCGGTGGACGAAAAGGGCAACATTATAACCGGCGATCATATTCTTTATGTCTGCGGCAAATATATGCGCGACAGCGGAATACTCGGCGAGAAGAAGATCGTAACGACCGTTATGAGCAACATGGGCCTATATAAGGCTCTTGACGAGCTGGGCATCGGCTATGAGAAGACCGCGGTCGGCGATAAATACGTTGCGGAGAATATGCGTGCAAACGGATATATCCTCGGTGGCGAGCAGTCGGGACACATCATCTTCGGCCGCCTTGCAAACTCCGGCGACGGTATTCTGACCGCTATAAAGATCATGGAGGCCATGTGTGAGAGCAAGCAGCATCTGTCCGTGCTCGCGGCGCCCGTTGTCATGTATCCGCAGCTTCTTAAAAATGTTGTTGTTACCGATAAGGATGAAACTCTCGAATGCGCTGAGGTCAAAAAGGCTGTTGCTGATATGGAGGCAAAGCTCGGCGACGACGGACGCATCCTTCTGCGCAAGAGCGGAACCGAGCCTGTTCTGCGCGTTATGGCCGAGGCAAAAACGCATGAGCAGTGCGAAGAGTGTGTTGACTATATAATCGACGCCATGCGCCGCAGCGGCAGACTTATCAAGGTGAAATGATATGTATACGATAAATGATCTGCTCGATCTGAGCAAAACCATAGCCGCTCCGCTTTTTGAGGGCAAAACCTACCCGTGGGAGGTACTCGCGGATATAAGCGATTTTATTATCGCGCTCGGCAGCACCCTTCCAGAGGAGGAGTATGAAAAGCGCGGCGAAAACGTATGGATAGCGCGCGATGCCGAGGTGTTTCCGTCGGCGTATATCGGCTCGCCGTGCATCATCGACCACGGCGCGCAGGTGCGCCACTGTGCGTTTATCCGCGGCAGCGCGATAGTCGGCAAAAACGCTGTTGTAGGCAACTCCACAGAGCTTAAAAACGTTGTTCTTTTCGATAATGTGCAGACGCCGCACTATAACTATGTCGGCGATTCGATACTCGGCTACAAGGCGCATATGGGTGCAGGCTCCATCACCTCTAATGTAAAAAGCGACAAGACGCTTGTTGTTATAAAAAACGGTGACGAGCTTATTGAGACCGGACGCAAAAAAGTCGGCGCTATCCTCGGCGACTGCGTTGAGATCGGCTGCAACAGTGTACTCAATCCCGGAACGGTGCTCGGCCGCAGAGCAAGCGTGTATCCCACATCCTGTGTGCGAGGAGTTGTCCCAGAGAACGGCATATACAAAGCAAAAGACGATATAGTTATCAGAAAGTAAAAAAATCCCGGACCAAGTCCGGGATTTAAAATTTACTGCTTTGAGGCAGGACGGTTTTTCTTTTTTGAATGTCCGCGGCCGCGGCGGCGCGAGAGTGCAGCCTTGCTGCGATAAAAATCGACCATACCCTCGTCGGCTTCGTAAACGAGCCTGTTTGCAGACCATGTGTTGTCCTCGTGCTTGCGGAACTTAAGGCGGACAAGGTAGCTGCCGCATTCCGGACAGGTAAGAACATTCATGTATCGCTGATCGCCCTGGTTGATCCAGCGCTGAGCCGTAAGCTCGCCCTGACATTTCGGGCACGGAACGCCTGTGAGCTTTTCATCGGCGAAGGCATCGGCCTTTGAAACATAGCCGGGGAAAACAATGTGCTCGATCGCATCGGGCGCGTTGTCATCGGGCTTATCACGTCTTGCGCGTGTGCTGAGCATACGCGATGCTTCGTCATACTGGGCAAGTCCAAGCTCCATATCAAGTTTTGAGCAGACGAGTGCCGTGTTGTATGCATCACCCAGAGCATCGTGAGCAACTCGCGTCTGCTCGATGCCGAAATGCTCCATAGCCGTCGCCAGCGACTTCTGGTTTTTGTCGCCATCGGTCTGCATGTTATAGATAAGCTGAAGATTGATCCATGAGTTTATCCAATCCCAGTCGAGATCGTGGATAATAATGTTCTGCTCCATGATGCCGCGGTCATCGCAGCCCCAGGTGAGAAAAGTCACATCCTCGCCGCACCACTGCTTGAACTGCTCGAAAGCGTCGGGGAAGCTGTGCCCGAGGGCGAGACGCTCTTTATCAAATCCGGTGAGCTTTTTCACCTTATAATGCATGCGCTTAAAGTAAACGGGTTTAACGTCAATAGTAAACTCCTCGGCAGGCTGCATGTCCTGCGTGAGCTTAACTGCGCCGATCTCAATAATTTCGCCCCTGAGCTTAATCGGGAGCTTGTTGAATACGGAGGATTTCGAGCTCATCGCCTGATTCCACTCTAAATCGACCACTACATAATTCATAAACACAACGACCTTACTTTAGATTACAAAAATGAATTATATCACACATAGACATGTTTTTTCAATATATATTTGAACAGGCCGAACGCATGTGGTATAATCAGCGAGTAAATGATGCTGGAGGTAAGAAAGATGAAAATTGCTGTTGTCTGCGGCGGACTGTCAAATGAGCGCGATGTTTCCATAACAAGCGGCACATGTGTTGCACGCGCACTGCGCGAGCGAGGACACAAGGTCGTGCTTGTTGACCTGTATTACGGCTATAACGGAACTTATGATGATCCTGCCGAACTGTTTGAGCGCGAGCAGGAGGACGTTAAGTATTCCGTCAAGGAGGAAACTCCTGACATTGCAAAGATCCTTGAAGAGGGCGACGGAAGCAGGATCGGAAAAAATGTCATTGAGATATGCAAAGCGGCCGACATAAGCTTTCTTGCACTGCACGGCGAGGACGGCGAAAACGGCAAGGTTCAGGCTACCTTCGATATGCACGGCATTAAATACACCGGCAGCGGCTACCTCGGCAGCGCAATAGCCATGAACAAGGAGATAACCAAGATCATGCTGCGCAACAGCGGCATCCCCGTTCCCGAGGGCATAGTTCTTGAAAAGGGCGGCGAGCTTAAAAACGTTGGATTTCCGTGCGTTGTAAAGCCATGCAGCGGCGGCTCGAGCGTCGGAACGTCAATGGTCGCAAACGAAGAAGAGTATGCAGCTGCGCTTGAGCTTGCGTTTAAATACGAAGATCACGTTCTCGTAGAACGTTTTATAAAAGGCAGAGAGCTGACCGTCGGCGTTATGGGCGGCAAGGCAATGCCTGTTATCGAGATAATTCCCAAAACCGGCTGGTATGACTATAAAAACAAATACCAGGCCGGGCTTACCGAGGAGATATGCCCTGCACCTATAAGCGAAAAGGACACTGACAGAGTCCAGCGCCTTGCAGAGCGCGTGAGCGCAGCGCTTATGGTAGATGTCTATTGCCGTGCGGACTTCCTTATGGATAACGCAAGCGGCGAGATATACTGCCTTGAAGCAAACACACTGCCCGGCATGACTCCGACGAGCCTTATCCCTCAGATGGGCAGGGAGGAGGGCCTTGACTTCGGTGAGGTCTGTGAGAAGATAATCAAGCTTTCCATGGAGAAATACGAATGAGGGGCATAAGTATTAAGCAAGCGGCAGCCATTGTCGGCGGCAAGCTGTCCGGAAAAGGCGACGTTGAGCGTGAACTTCGCGGCCTTGTGATCGACAGCAGACTTGTCGAGCCGGACTTTGCATTTGCCGCAATCCCCGGTGAGCGAGTAGACGGACACGATTATGTAGGCAAGGCGTTTGAGCTTGGTGCGGCATGCTGCATTGTCGAGCACGATATACCCGATGCGCAGGGCTGCCTGATCGTCGTTGACAGCACCGCAAAGGCCATGGCACGGCTCGCCGAGGGATACAGAAAGACACTCTGTATCCCTGTCATCGGAATAACAGGCTCTGTCGGAAAGACTACGGCAAAGGAAATGATCTCGTCGGTTTTGTCGCAGCGATTTAACGTGCTTAAAACGGATAAAAATTTCAACAACGAGCTTGGTGTACCGCTGACGATATTCCGCATCGAGCCGGAGCACGAAGCGGCGGTGATCGAGATGGGCATCTCTGATTTCGGCGAGATGAGCCGCCTTGCGCAGATGGTGAGGCCGACGGACGCAGTGTACACGCTCATAGGAAACGCCCACCTTGACAGACTTGGCGACAGGCCGGGTGTTTTCAAGGCAAAGACCGAGATGCTCGACTTCATGCCCGATAACGGCACGGTGTTTTTAAACGCCGACGATGATCTGCTATGTACCTGCTCCTGCCGGCAGAACAAAGTCTTGTACGGCCTCGGCGAAAATGCCGACGTCAGGGCAGAGAATATAAAAACCGAAAGTGCCGCCAAGCAGACCTGCGATATCATTTCCGGCTCAAGACGCATGCATGTCGGCATACCGGCCTATGGTCGCCACATGGTCTATGCGGCTCTTGAGGGCGCGGCAGTCGGCATTAAATTCGGCCTGAGCGATGATGAGATCATACGTGGAATAGCGGCATACAAGACCGTAGGACGCCGCGCAAACGTGATCGACACGGGTTATATCACGATCATTGACGATTGCTACAACGCAAATCCGGATTCAGTCAAGTGTGCCATTGACTCAATGTCTGCGAGCGGCGGACGCAAGGTGTGCATACTCGGAGATATGCTCGAAATGGGCGCCGAGCGCGCCGAGCGCCATGCCGATATCGGCAGATATGCGGCGCAAAAGGGCGTGGAGCTTCTTTTATGCGTCGGCGAAATGTCAAAAAACACATGCCGAGCCGCAGATGGCATAGCCGCACTTCATTTTGACAACAACGCTCAGCTCATATCACAGCTGCCGCAGCTTATAAATGAGGGCGACACGGTGCTTGTAAAGGCCTCGCACAGTATGAAGCTTGAGGAGATATCAGAAGCGCTGAAGCTTCTTAAATAACAAAAACGGACTGCATTGCAGTCCGTTTTGATTATTTCAGTGATGCTTTGTATTTGTCCCACTCAACGAAGGTGTTGTCGCGCGGTGTATCATAGGTTATAATGCGCGGCTTGTCCATCACGACGGTACTGTTTGCCGGAATATCCTCTGTTACGATGCAGTTAGCGCCGATGCGCACATCGTTTCCGATGGTTATGCCGCCGATGATCTTTGCGCCGGCTCCGATATACACACGCTCGCCGATAACAGGAGCGCCGCACTTTTTGCTGCCGCGCATGGTGTTTGAACCGATCGTGACCTGCTGAAATATCGTGCATCCGTTGCCGACGCGCGCGCCGGCGGATATGAATATGCCCGAAAGACCGTGCGGCGTCTGGAAGGTTCTTATTCTGTCCGTTATCGGAATGCTGGCGTTCATCTTTTCAAGTATTCTTGTTGCCCTGAAGGAGTACCACCACTTGAAATACTTTTGCAGCCCCTTAGGATAGAGGATGCGCCGTCTGTATTTCCAGAAGGTCTTTGTCGTCGGCGGATAGAAAAAGCGGTATATCTTTTTAAGCAGTTTTTTCACGGCGAGGCCCTCACATAAAGAAGTTTTCTATAAGCAGCAGCAGGATTATCCCCGGAATACCGAGAATGCCGGCAACTATGGCACTTATCCAGCCGACACTGAGGGACAGCCCGATAAATCCGCCGAGAAAATTGAATATAAACAGCATAACAAAGCCCAGAAGCGCGTTCAGCAGCAGCTTGAGCGCCCATTTAATAGGCGTTGCGAAAATTTTTATAACAAGCCATATAAGTAATACGGCAATGACAACGGTCAATATGGTATGTAACGGGTCCATATATCCTCCTAAAGCATAAGATTTTTTACATTGACAACGGCGCTGTTGTATCGTGATTTAAGCGCATTTATCTCATAAATGCACGCATCCATCATATCACAATCTGTCGTATTGTCAAATGCGGCGTATGCGCGCCTGAGCTGCATGCGTATATCGGCGACCTCGGCAAGGCGACGCGAGTATTCGGCTTTGAGTCGTTTTTCTTCCTTTTTTGTCATTCTGTAAGTCTCCTTATCGTGAGCAATTATCTTCCGTATAATAAGTATATTCAATTTCAAAGTCTTTTAAACGGCAAAAATTACCGCGATTATTTAGCTATGCCCGTCATATAATATGATCAGACGAAACATCCGGGACAGAGGTCTGAAAGACACGTCGGATGAAATGCCGAAGCTTATTGCGCAGGCGATAAGAATGCATTGAATTTCGTCGAGCCGGAAAAGCCGAAAGGCATTTCATCCGACGGCGGAGGCAGATGTAAAATCATTTGCCTCCGTTTTGCTTTTTCTTGATTTTTTTTGAGCTATGTTATATACTATATAATCTGAAAATGTGTGCAATTTTACGCAAGATGTTGTATTTGAGAGGAATTTTAAATGAGTAAGTCCACCGCAGAATACGGTAATGAAAGTATATCGCAGCTCAAAGGAGCCGACAGAGTCAGAAAACGCCCGGGCGTAATCTTCGGCTCGGACGGGCTTGATGGCTGCCAGCATGCAGTGTTTGAGATCCTGTCAAACTCCATAGATGAAGCGCGCGAAGGCTACGGTAAGGTCATAACGCTCACGCACTATGCAGATAAATCCATCGAGGTCGAGGACTTCGGCCGCGGCTGCCCGCTGGACTGGAACGCAAACGAAAAGCGCTTCAACTGGGAGCTTGTTTTCTGCGAGCTGTACGCCGGCGGCAAGTATGCAAACAACGAGGGCGAAAATTATGAGTACTCACTCGGACTGAACGGCCTCGGCTCGTGTGCAACGCAGTATTCGTCCGAGTACATGGACGTTACCGTTTGGCGCGACGGGAATAAGTACGAGCTGCATTTTAAAAAGGGAAAGGTTCTCGGAAAAAAAGGTCAGGAGCTTACGATAACTCCGGCAGACCGCAAAAAAACCGGAACCACAATCAAATGGCGCCCAGACCTCGAGGTGTTTACCGATATTGATATACCCGAGGAGTTTTTTAAGGATATCCTGCACCGTCAGGCAGTTGTAAACGCCGGCGTTACCTTCCGCTTCCGCAATCAGAACGGCAATAAATTCGATGTTACCGAATACGTTTACGAAAACGGCATTCTCGACTATGTTCATGAGATAGCGCATGACTCTCCGCTCACCTCGCCGTACTTCATAAGCGCCGAGCGTCGCGGCAGAGACAGGGCGGACAAGCCGGAGTACAAGGTCAAGCTCTCGGCGGCGTTCTGCTTTTCCAATAAAGTCAAGGCGATAGAATACTATCACAATTCATCGTGGCTTGAATACGGCGGCGCACCCGAGAAGGCAGCTCGCAGTGCCTTCGTTTATGCCATCGACGCTTACATAAAGAAGATCGGCAAATATCAGAAAAACGAGAGCAAGATAAACTTCCAGGATGTTGCCGACTGCCTTGTGCTTGTCACAAACTGCTTCTCGACACAGACCTCGTATGAAAACCAGACCAAAAAGGCGATAACCAACCGCTTCATTCAGGAGGCGATGACTGATTTCTTCAAGGAAAAGCTTGAGGTCTATTTCATTGAGAATAAGCCTGAGGCGGATAAGATCGCCGAGCAGGTGCTGGTCAATAAGCGCAGCCGCGAGGCAGCGGAGAAGACGCGCCAGGGCATGAAGAAGAAGCTCTCCGGCAGCATCGACATAGCAAACCGTGTGCAGAAATTCGTTGACTGCCGCAGCCGCGATCCCGAAAAGCGTGAAATATACATCGTCGAGGGCGATTCGGCGTTGGGTGCATGTAAGCTTTCGCGCGATGCTGATTTTCAAGGCATCATGCCGGTGCGCGGCAAGATCCTCAACTGCCTCAAGGCCGACTATGTCCGCATATTCAAAAGCGATGTAATAACGGACCTGCTCAAAGTCCTCGGCTGCGGGGTTGAGGTCCAGGCAAAGGGGCAGAAGGACTTAAACGCCTTTGATATAAACAATCTGCGCTGGAACAAGGTCATCATCTGCACCGATGCCGATGTTGACGGCTTCCAGATCAGAACGCTGATACTTACAATGATATATCGCCTTGTTCCTACTCTCATCCGCGAGGGCTATGTGTACATAGCCGAGTCGCCGCTGTATGAGATCGAGTGCAAGGGAAAAACCTATTTTGCCTATTCCGACAAGGAGAAGGCGGATATAGTTTCCGGCCTTGGCGGAGCAAAAGCGACGATAAACCGCAGCAAGGGCCTCGGCGAGAACGATCCGGACATGATGTGGATGACGACGATGAACCCAGAGACGCGCCGCCTTATCAAGGTTATGCCCGAGGAAGCCGAGCACATGTCGCAGATGTTCGATCTGCTGCTGGGCGACGATCTTGCCGGAAGAAAAAATCACATTGCCGAAAACGGATATCTGTATCTTGATATGGCGGATATCTCCTGAGAGGTGACGAATATGAAATTTGATAAAGCAAGAAACCTTGTTAAGCTCCTGCTTGCCATGTGCATAGTGTTCTGCGTTGCCGGGATAATCACAAACGGAAGCGAGGCCGGAGTGATATCGGCGCTGATATCAACGCTGTTTTTCGTTATGGCTTTTGTTGTGATATTTCTTTACTGCAAGTGCCCTAACTGCGGCAAGCGCATATACCTTGGCCTGTTCAAGGCAGTAAACTGCCCGAAATGCAGACGAAACCTCATAACCGGCGCAAAAAGCAAGGGCAAGAAGCGCTGAAAGGATAATTTATGGCTAAAAAACAGGTACCCGAAAGAAAACAATTCAATAATCCCAACGTCGTCGGCCTGCGCGCCGAGGTGCTTGAGCAGCCGATAACAGAAACTCTTGAGCAAAACTACATGCCGTATGCCATGAGCGTTATCATATCCCGAGCAATTCCCGAGATAGACGGCTTCAAGCCCTCGCACAGAAAGCTGCTGTACACAATGTACAAGATGGGGCTTTTAAGCGGTGCGAGAACCAAGAGCGCCAACATTGTCGGCCAGACAATGCGCCTAAACCCCCACGGCGACGCGGCAATATACGAAACCATGGTGCGCCTTTCAAAGGGATATGACGCGCTTTTAACGCCTTTTGTTGACTCCAAGGGCAACTTCGGCAAGGTCTACTCGCGCGATATGTCCTTTGCCGCCTCGCGATATACCGAGGCAAAGCTTGCGCCGATATGCACCGATATCTTCGGCGATATTGATAAGGACACTGTTGAGTTTAACGATAACTACGACGGGAGCATGAAAGAGCCGGCGCTTCTGCCGACGGCATTTCCGAACGTCCTCGTGTCAAGCAATACCGGCATCGCCGTCGGCATGGCAAGCCAGATATGCGGCTTTAATCTTGAAGAGACCTGCCGCGCAACGATTGAATATCTTCAGGATCCCGAGTGCAATATCTTTCTGTCCATGCCGGCTCCCGATTTTTCTACCGGCGGCGAGATAGTGTATGACCGCGCCGAGATGGAAGCTATCTACAACACCGGGCGCGGAAGCTTCAAGGTGCGCTCCAGATGGCGTCACCTTCCGAAGGAGAATATAATCGAAATATACGAGATACCGTATACCACGACTTCCGAGGCCGTCGTCGATAAGGTCGCCGAGCTTATAAAGGCCGGCAAGATCAAAGAGATAAACGACATGCGCGACGAAACAGACCTCAGCGGTCTTAAGCTTGCCATTGATCTTAAGCGCGGCACCGATCCCGAAAAGCTCATGCAGAAGCTTTTTAAGCTCACGCCGCTTATGGACAGCTTCCCGTGCAACTTCAATATTCTTGTTGCCGGAAACCCCAGAGTCATGGGCGTAAGAGAGATCCTGGGCGAGTGGAGCGCGTGGAGAATCGAGTGTGTCCGCCGCCGCGTGTATTTTGACCTCACAAAGAAAAAGGACAAGCTGCACCTTCTCAAGGGTCTTGAAATGATCCTTCTGGATATTGACAAGGCTATTGAGATCATTCGCAATACCGAGCTTGAAAGCGAGGTCATACCGAACCTGATGATGGGCTTCGGCATTGACAAGATCCAGGCCGAGTATGTCGCCGAGATCAAGCTGCGCAATATAAACAGGGAATATATCCTCAAGCGCACATCGGAGATAGAAGAGCTTGAGCAGGCGATAGCCGAGCTTGAAGAGACGCTCAAAAGCCGCAGAAAGATCAAAAATATAATCATCTCCGAGCTGAAGGCAATAATAAAAAAATACCCCTCGCCGCGAAAAACCGGTATCGTTTACGCTTCAGAGATTGAGGAATATGTCGAGAGCGAAACGGTTGAGGATTACCCCGTGACTGTTTTCCTTTCAAACGAGGGATATCTTAAAAAGATAACGCCTTTGTCGCTGCGCATGAATTCCGAGCAGAAATTTAAAGACGGCGATGCGCTGCGCATGAGCTTTGAGGCTACAAATCGCACGGAGATGCTTATATTCACCGATAAGCAGCAGGTGTATAAAACGCGCCTGTCCGATTTTGACGACACCAAGGCATCCGCACTCGGTACATACCTGCCGACAAAGCTCAGCATGGACGAGGGCGAGAAGGTACTCGAGGTCATCTGCCCGGGCAACTACCGCAAGAATCTGCTGCTGTTCTTTGAAAACGGCAAGGTCGCGCGCCTTGACCTTGCAAGCTATGAGACAAAAACAAACCGCAAAAAGCTCATAAACGCCTATTGTGATAAAAGTCCGCTTGCGGCGGTGTATATGATAGGCGAGGAGATAGACATGACCGTGTTCTCGTCCGACGGCCGCGCGCTTGTGTTCAATACGACGCTGCTGCAGCTTAAAACGAGCCGTACCACGCAGGGCGTTGCGGTGATGAATCTGAAGAAAAATCACAAGCTGATCTCGGCTGCTCCCTTGACGGACACCGTTATCAAAAATGTTTCGCGTTACAGAGTCAGAAGCCTGCCTGCCGCCGGAGCATTGCTCAGGGATGAGGACAGGGGAGAGACTCAGATGTCACTTATCGACTGAGGAGGACATTATGAAAGCAACAAAGACAAGCGAGTATTTTGCTCAGTATGCACTTATAATTCTCGGCTCCGTGCTGTTTGCGGCCGGATTTCAGTTTTTCCTGTATCCGAACTCCATAATCGTCGGCGGAGTCAGCGGTATAGCGATGATAATTAATTATCTGACTGATCTGCCCGTCGGCGTTATGACCATTGTTCTGAACATACCGCTGTTTATTATCGCGTGGAAGCATTTCGGAACAAAGTTCATCATTGCGTCCCTTGTCGGAATGCTGCTGTCATCGGTGCTCGTTGACCTTTTTGCGCTTATAAAATACAGTCCGACGAACGATATGCTGCTTGCCTGCATCATCGGCGGCGCGGTAAAGGGACTCGGCCTCGGCATAATCTATTATGCCGGCGCTACAACCGGCGGAACAGATATAATTGCAAAATTTGTGCGCCTGAAGTTTCCGTATATAAACTTCGGAACACTTGTTTTGCTGACTGATGCCGTCATAATAGTTGCGTTTGCGATCATCTTCAATAAGGTAGAAGGCGCAATGTATGCCATCATAACGATGTTCGTTGTCTCCAAGGTTGTTGACCTTGTGCTCTACGGCATTGATAACTCCAATGTCTGCTATATCATAAGCGAAAAAAGCGACCAGCTTGTGAGCGATATAACCGACAGACTGCACCGCGGCGTTACCATTCTTGAGGGAGAGGGCGCGTATTCGCATCAGAATAAGCAGGTGCTGCTGTGCGTCGTTAAGCGTACGCAGATAGCCGATATCCGCAAGATAATAAAGAGCATTGACGAAAACGCGTTCTTCATAATCACCGATGCAAAGAACGTTTTCGGCAAGGGCTTCGGCGATATCACCGATAACCAATAAAATTCGTCGAACGAGATAAATTTTACTTGACAAATCCGAAAAATGTGGTATCATTTATCTCGTTCCGTGTGCGGGCATAGCTCATCCGGTAGAGCGCCACCTTGCCAAGGTGGAGGTAGCGAGTTCGAGTCTCGTTGCCCGCTCCAATAAAAAAACCTTTGTCTTTTTGACAAAGGTTTTTTGCTTTATATACCGAGTTACGTCGCAAAGCCTGCGTACTGTGTCATATACAGCTCGTAGTATTTGCCTTTCTGCTTTAGCAGTGACATGTGGTTTCCGCTTTCGACGATTTTTCCGTGATCCATGACGATTATGAGGTCGGAATCGCGTATGGTAGACAGCCTGTGGGCAATGACAAGGCTTGTGCGGCTGCGCATAACTCGCTGCATGGCGTCCTGAATTTCTTTCTCGGTGCGCGTGTCAACATTTGACGTGGCCTCGTCAAGGATGAGTATTTCCGAATCCTCAACAAAGGCTCTCGCTATCGCCAAGAGCTGACGCTGCCGTTTTCCATCCACGGCTTTCTGCCGAGAATCTCGGACAGTTGACGCCAAGAGGCCATACCGCGTGAAATGTTCTGAGATATCATAGTCAGGCCCATTATGCCGTTGAGAAGGGAAGAGGCGTAGGTCACAGCTGCCATTATGCTGCCCGGACTGGTGTTGCCGAGCGCGACCTCCCCGGAACCTGCGATAAATATCAGAGTAAGAGATTCTCAAAATACAGCAGATGCTTTAAATCTTTCATATTTCCTCCGTATTTTTACCTTAGCGATAGGCCTACATAGTGCGAACCGATATTATATTAACATTTTCGATGAGAATTGCAACACATAACTTTGCTTTATGTCGAAAAACTAACAAAAAAGAGCAGACCGAAGTCTGCTCTTTTCGTTATAGCGCTTTATGCTGTTTTAAAAATTAAATCAGATCTTTTCCTCGACGTTCTTGCTGTCGTGGTATTTAATAAGGGCATTGTATATTTTTTCGATGAGCTTCATGTCCGCGTTGGTCATGTATGCCAGAAACAGCAGACAGAGCAGAGTGAACAGAACTATTAAAACTATCCAGTACCAAGCCATTTTTATTTCCTCCTAAATTACCAGCTGAGATTGTCTTCATAATCGAGCAGCGTCGGGTCGAGGGGCTCCTCGCGCAGGACGGTCGTCATGTACTGATTGAATGCCTCGCGCATCTCGCGGCGAGATACGGTGCGCGGATCCATAACGTCGTGGGGTATCCAAATGAGGTGGATGCCGCGCTCGCGTGCCTGATCCTCGAACAGACCGTGCAGGCCGCCGACGTTTTTGCAGGAAACGTGGTCGTACATGATGACGATGTTGACGTTGAACTTCTCGCACATCTTCCAGCACTCGTCGAGCAGGTTTACATAACCTCCGTTAGTGTGGGAGCGCATCATCATTCTCTCATAGCAGCGAACGAGGTCGGCAAGCGCCTGATCCTTGTTGTCGGTGCTGATGGGCAGGTAGCTGAGCATTGCCTCCATGTCGTTTACACAGGTGACGCCCCAGCAGTGCTGAGTCCAATAGGTGAAGTTGGTGTAATAATGCGCGGGGCATGCCCAGACGAGGCAGCGGTACTTGGGCTTGGGCGCGTTTGCGGCCTTGTCCTTTTCATAGCCCTTGAGCATCATCTTGGTGACCTTGCGGTCGGTCTTGAGCATGAACTCGTCCATGCACGCGGCCGCTTGGAACTCATACTCGCGCTGGAGCGCAAGTGCCGCGCCGCAGACCTGGGGATAGTCGGTGCAGTTGACGTCCCATTTTTCAATCATGCAGCGGGAGCTTTCGTTGTACATCTCGGCATTTTTCCAAAATGCGTCCCAGTCCCACTTTACGCCGAACTGCTGCTCAAGGAATTCGATGCCCTTTTTGAGGTTCTTGATCGCGTAGGTCTGTACCTCGGGCTCATTTATTCTCTGCGGGGGAGTTATCTGGAACGAGGGCAGATCCTTGAAGTGGCGAGTTAGGATATTTGTCTGAGAGATAGCACCGTCGCAGGGCATGGTGCCGGTGAAGTAGCACTTGCCGACGCGGGGATAGTCGTCCACCACGGCGCAGCCGCACTCGGAGGCGGGCTCGGGGCAGACGTCTGCCGGCAGACCGAGGTGCTCCATTGCGTCTATGTAGAACATACTTGCGTTCTGGTCGACCTCGGAGGGCAGACCGATGGCGAACATGGCGATGTCTATCCACTTGACGGTGGGGAAGCCCATCATGATAAGGTGTGGGGTCATTTCGTCGAACATGACGGTGTTCTCGCGCAGCTTTGCCGCACGCTTGCTGTTCGGGCGCAGGTTTTTGTCACGCACGATGATGTCACGAACGCCGATGACGGAGTTATGCAGGACGGAGAAGAATTGGTTGTGAGCATAATGCAGTTCCTTGCCGCGCAGACCCATGGTGTGGCGGTCGACCATGTGCGCCGCGGTGAGGTAGGAGACCATCCAGCGGTAGCGCAGCATAGATTTGACCATGAGTATGGGGTGGCAGCCAAGCTTTACGGCCATAAAGCCGTAAAGGTAGAGCCAGCGGAAGAAATCGTAAAAGGTGTCCTTAAAGCCTCTCCATTCGCGGGCGCGGAAGGCGCGGTGCTCGGCATCATAATATCTGCCCAAGCCTTTGCCGGTTTTGGGGTTGTATGCCATGTCAGTTTTCCTCCTTCTGAGCTGTCCTAAGCTTTTTTATTTCAAGGCTCTCCACGAATGCCTGCACTCTCGTGCGAAGCTGTCCGCTCTGACCGGAAATATAGGGGCGGTCTATGGAGAGCATGTGGATGCCGTAGTCGCGGGGCATGACCTGACTTGCGATTACGCGCTCATACGACCAGTAGGTGCAGAACTTCATCTGCTCGTAAATTGCGCCGTCGGCGTTAAAGTCCTTAATAAGCTGCGCGACGTGGTCGTTGCGGTACTTGACGCGGTGCATTGCGCTCTGACGCGGGCACTCCGTGTTTTGCAGATACCAGCGGCAGACCTGCGTTAGTGCGTCCTCGGTATCGGAGAGGATGATCTCCTGTCTGCCGGGGAAGGAGCCGTAGCAGTAGCGGTCGGCGACCACCAGTGCGCCGCAGCCCTCGATGAGCTTAATGAGCTGGGGATCGTCGATCTCCGAGCCGACAACGACAACGCGGACGCGGTAGTCCTTCTCGGCGTCGGTCTTGCGGCTTTTTATCTCCTCAAGCGTCTCGCGCAGGTAGGGGAGGATGAGTCTCTTGGGGCAGGTGTAGCTGACCAAAACCAAAACGGCGTACTCATAGCCGGTGATGGGCGGGATATCCAGCTTGCGCAGCTCGCCTATCTCGGTGAGGATGCGGCAGACCTCGTTGTGCTCGCTCACGGCGGCGCGGATGGCGTCGTCCGAGGTGTCTATGCCGTAGTTTTCGTGCAGGGGCTTTAAAATCTTTCTGGAGACCTGCTCGCGGACGTGCTCGACGCAGTCCTCGTCATCGGAATAGGGAATGTCCAGATTGCAGTAGAAGAACTTGTCCTTGTCCTCGCCCTGCATGTGCATAATCTCCATGTTCTCGATGGCACGGTTATTCGCCTCGCAGACGTCAACGCCTATCATGGCGTGGAGAAATGCGTAGTTGCCCTCAAGCGCGCGCTCCAAAAGCGCACGGGCGAACTCGCAGCTGTTGTTGGCCATGTAATAGGTTGCAAGCTCCATGGAATTGGTGTGCGGTGCACGAAGCCGGACGGAGAAGCAATTGCCCAAGTTCATGAGCACCTCCGGCGCGTGAAAGCAGGTATAACCGAGCGCCAAGTCCCCCTCCGACTCTGCCTTGCGGACAAGCTCGTTGTTCGTGTCCTCCAGCAGGCTCTCAAAGTAAATCAAATGCTTCAGTTCTTTCATTGCGGCTCTTCTCCCTGTGTGATTTTTATATTTACCCGTTTGTGTCAGCAAAACTGACAAAAGCGTGCATACACACACCCCGATTTCTCGGGATGTGAAATTCGCTTGTTATTTTCCGCTGAGCGCTTTAACGAACATTTCGCTGAGATGGATCATTCTGCTGTCGTAATCAAGCTCTCTCGCGCTGGGGCTGCCGCCGATGGAAAGGCGCTGCATTATTCCCAGAATTGCGTCGTAGGAGTTGTAGTATATCTCCTTCACGTCCACCTCAGGGCTTATCGAGCCGTCGGCAAGACCCTTGCGGATAGCCTTCGCCATGGGGCCTCTAGAGGTCTCAAACGGCTCGGGCGGCTGGTTTTTTATCTCGTGCAGCCTGCCTGCTGCCTGCAGGGTCAGCTCTGCGTCGAGCGTGAAGCGCATACCCTTGGGGTCGAGGTGATACAGCATCGAGTAGCACACGAGCACGTTTGCCGCGTCCTCAAGTCCGGTCGTGCCGCCGTCGGAATTTTCGTGCGACATACGGTCGATAAGCGCAAGTATCCTGTTCCAATACAGCAGCGACGCAGCCAAAACGAGATCGGCCTTGGTTTCAAAATACCGAAAAACCGAGCGCTCCGTGAGTCCGGAGCGGCGCGCAACGTCGGCTACCTTGGTTTTTTCTATTCCGTTTTCCAAAAAACTATCAAGGGCGTTCTCGATTACGAGCCTGATGTTTTTTTCTCTCAGCTCCTCGTGCGGCAAATGCTGTCCCTCCCTATGCATGTGTCAGTCTGACTGACAGATGTAGTTTACAACAAAAAAATTCAAAAGTCAAGCCCCTGAATATATAAAAATCCCGCAGTCACTTCAAAGGACTGCGGAATTTTCGATATGGTAACAATTGACAAAAATGATACGGCTTCAAATGGCTTCATTTGGCTTCACCCGAAAATGAAACCATAGCGGTGGAAGTGAAACCATACTTATATGTTTGTAAACCGGGAGCTGTTATTGACCTAAGCTCCATTTAACATAAGCCCATTGACGCTTAGTATTGTCTATTTCTTGTTTGCTTACAGGTGTTCCGCACTCCTGATAAACGTAAAAATCCTCTATAGACTCCGTTCCGGTGGGAAGATAGTACTTTTCTCCGTTAATATAAGCAAATTCTTTTTCTTGGCCGGTTAATTCGCCTGCGTAAGAATATCCGTCCGGAAGCTCGCTTACAATTACCGCTTCGTCGGCGAAATAATCCTGTCCGTTTAATACAATTTTGGGTGCACCGGCGTAGGGCTTATCAGTGCTTGTATTACTCCCTGCGTTTGGCCCACATCCCACCAGCAAAATAACACATAGAATACTTATCGAAAAAGCAAGCATCTTTTTCACGCTTAACACCTCCGTTAACTTCCAGTTTGTCGAATTGATTGTATCAGATTGTTGTGTTTATTTTAAATAAAAAGTCCGATGGTCTCGTATAAAAACCATCGGACTTATCTGGTCGGAGTGGGGAGACTTGAACTCCCGGCCTCTTGGTCCCGAACCAAGCGCGCTACCAACTGCGCTACACCCCGAAACAGCTTTTATATTATAATAAGTCGGAGTGAACTTGTCAAGAATAATTTATCGCAATTTACCTGCATATGCTTATCCGAGGTGACAAGCATGAACAGAACGCAGTTTTACATATGTGCAACCATATTTCTTGCCCTTACGGCGCTGCGCTTTACATCCCCGGCGCTGGCCGACCGTGTGTCCGACGGCATAAGCAGGGCGATAAACATGGAGCAGGAGCAGACAGAAACGGTGATAGAGCTGGGAAAAAGCCTTGCGGACGGAGACGTTTTAGAAACATTTCTCGAACGCTTTGAGAAAAATTTTCAGGCCGAACCCGTTTCGGCGGTTGTCTCGGCAGAACCGACGGCGAGCCAGGCTCCGCCCCCGACACCATCTCCGACGCCTGAGGCAACAGCCCATCCCACACCAGAACCGACGATTCATCCTGCGGTCGCAGTTTTTATGGAGGCGCAATCGGCTTATTCCGCCTATGCCGTGCCCGAAACTGTCAGCTATGAGCGGCCGGAGCTGCCGTTTGAATACTCAAGCCCGGTTGCCGGAGTGACCTCATCCGGCTTTGGCTATCGCATGCACCCGATAAAAAATGAGGTGAAATACCATTACGGCACTGATCTTGCCGCTAACACCGGCACCCCGATAACGGCCTTTGCCGACGGAAGCATCGTTGCGCAGGGCGACTCGGATTCGTTTGGCAAGTATGTCATGATCGATCATCCCGACGGCTACCGGACGCTGTATGCCCATTGCAGCAAGCTGTGCATGAACTGCGGCGCTGTCAAAAAAGGCGACACCATAGCGCTCGTCGGGTCTACAGGAGCGGCGACCGGGCCGCACCTACATTTTGAGCTTGAACACAATGGGGTGTATTTAAATCCCGAGTTTTATATATGAATCGCGGCATTGCTCTCAGTCCGGGTGCAGTACTCGTTCTCTCGCTCATCTATTTTTTCGGCGGCATATCGAGTCTCGGCGCCGTTTTGCTTTCCGCTGCCGTCCACGAGCTTGGTCATGCGGCAGCAATCAAACTGTGCGGAGGCAAAGTGAAGAGGCTGAGCTTTGATTCATCGGGCTTGTGCATGACCGGAGCCGGCACATATTCGACAGGAGGGGAGATGTTCATTCTCCTTGCAGGTCCGGTCGCAGGGCTTGCGCTTGCTTTTGCCTGCTCAAAGCTCGGCAATGACAGCGCAAATGATTTTTTTCTGCGTACGGCCGGGATAAGCTTTGCGCTTACGATATATAATATGCTTCCTGCCTTGCCGCTTGACGGAGGAAGAGCGCTGAATATATTGCTCCACTGCTTCATGTGTGCCGAAAAAGCCGAAAGCGCAATGCACGGCATAAGCCTTATGACCGCGTTTTTACTTGCCGCTGCCGGAGTTTATGCTTCCGGCACTCAGCTGGGAATTGCGCTTCTCGCTGCGGCATTTTGGATTTTAATTGAGCAAATTTCTATTGTAAAAAGCATGCGCTTGATGTAAAATCAAACAGATATATTACAATGGAGATGCATATGGATAAACGACTTGAACGCATACTGCCGAAGGTGCAGAAGCCTGCAAGATACACCGGCGGCGAGTATAATCAGATAACAAAAAACAAAGACGAGGTCGAGCTGCGGCTGGCGTTCTGCTTTCCCGATACATATGAGATAGGCATGTCAAACCTCGGCATGGGCATTCTTTATTCGACGATGAACGAGCTGCCGTATGTCTGGTGCGAGCGCGTTTATGCCCCGTGGGGCGATATGTACGAGCAGATGAAGCAAAACGGCGTTGCCCTGTACGCGCTTGAAAGCGGAGACCCTATATCCGAGCATGATGTGCTGGCTTTTTCGATAGGCTATGAGATGGCGTATTCGACTGTGCTCGACATGATGGATATGGCCGGTATACCGATCCACAGCGCTGACAGGGAGGATCTGTTGCCGCTTGTCATAGCAGGCGGAACGGCGGCGCTCAATCCCGAGCCGATGGCCGATTTTATAGACATCTTTCTGCTCGGCGAGGGCGAGGAGATGAATAACGAGCTGCTCGCGCTCCTGCGCACGGCAAAGGCCGAGGGTTGGCCTAAGCAAGCATTTTTGGAGAAAGCGTCTCAGATCGGCGGCGTGTATGTCCCGTCGTTTTATAAGCCCGTTTATAACGATGACTTCACGATAAATCATTTTGATGTGCATCCCGGAGCGCCCGAAAAGGTCACAAAGCGCATAATTGCGGATATGAACTCGGTTCATTTTCCGCTTTCGCCGATAGTGCCGTCAACCGAGGTCGTTCACGACAGAGTGAACCTCGAGCTGTTCCGCGGCTGCGTTCGCGGCTGCCGCTTCTGCCAGGCCGGACATGTTTACAGACCTATAAGAGCAAAATCGCCAGAGCTTTTGGCAGAACAGGGGAAGGCGCTTCTCAAAAATACCGGCTGTCAGGATATAACGCTGCTCTCGCTCAGCTCCAGCGACTATCGCTGCCTGTCTGAGCTGTGCGACGATCTTCTCGGCTACTGCGAGCCGCGCAGCATTGGCCTTTCGCTGCCGTCGCTGCGAGCTGACAACTTCTCCATGGACATTATGCACCGCATACAGAAAACGCGCAAAAGCGGCCTGACGTTCGCACCAGAGGCCGGAAGCCAGCGCCTGCGCGATGCGATAAACAAAAACGTCACCGAGGAAGATCTGCTGCACACATGCCGCCTTGCGTTCGAGGGCGGCTGGAATACGATTAAGCTCTACTTCATGCTTGGCTTGCCGACCGAGACCGATGAGGATATCCTTGGCATAGCTGAGCTTGCAAATCAGGTGCTGCACACATGGCGGCTGTACGCAAAGAATAAAAACAGGGGAGTGCGCATAACAGTTTCCACCTCCTGCTTCGTTCCAAAGCCGCACAGCCCGTTCCAGTGGGAGCAGCAGGTGACGATGGAGGAATATATCCGAAAGGTGCACCTTCTGCGCGATAATATTAAGGCTAAGAATGTCGTTTATAACTGGCATGATCCGCAGACAAGCTATATCGAAGCCACGCTTTCGCGCGGCGACAGGCGCATGGGACGTGTTATTGAAAACGTATGGCGCGCCGGCGGCAGACTCGAAGCCTGGAGCGACTATTTCTCATTTGATCGCTGGATGAAAGCATTTGACGATGCCGGAGTAGATCCCACGTTCTATGCCCATCGTCTGCGCGATAAGGATGAGGTCATGCCTTGGGATAATGTTGATGTGGGCGTGCGCAGAGCACATTTGTGGCATGAGCGCGAGCAGGCATACAAATCCGAGCTTTCGCCGGATTGCCGCAAACAGTGCTCAGCCTGCGGAGCGGCAAAGCTCCTGAAGGGAGGAAAATGCGATGGATAAATACAGAATGCGTTTTTCCAAAACCGGCCGCGCGGTTTATATTTCGCACCTCGACCTCATGCGCACGATAACTCGCGCATTTCTGCGCGCCGAATGCAGGCTTAAATACTCCGAGGGCTTTAATCCCCATCCGAATATATCTATCGCGCTTCCTCTGTCAGTCGGCTGCGAGAGCGTGTGCGAGATCATGGATTTCAAAATGCTCGAGGATATGCCCTGCGACGAGATAAAAAGCAGGCTTTCAACGCAGATGCCCGAGGGGATAGAAGTCCTCGAGGTCTATGAGGCTGAGCGCAAGGTCAAGGAGATCAAGTGGCTGTGCGTTTCTGGCGTTTTCGAGTATGACGAGCGCGACGCAGCAGCAATGGCCGAAAAGCTCAATGAGTTTTACTCTGCCGACAGCGTTGTTATAACGAAAAAAACAAAGCGCGGAGTCGGCGAGAGCGATATTCGCCCGGCGATAAAGGAGATAAGCTTTGAGCGGCTTGACAGCGACGTGCGTATGCAGGCGGTCATATCGGCTCAGGAGCCCACACTCAACCCCGAGCTTATAGCCGACGCTCTGCGCCAGCTTGCACCCGATATCGCGCCCGATTTTGCGAAATTCAAGCGCCTTGAGATATTCGACGAAAACATGGAGCCTTTTAGATAAAAATGCTTGCATTTTCAAGCGCTTTATGGTAACATACCATGGCTTGTGTGCATCGCAGGCTATCAAACGGTCCTCTGCCGAGGCCAAAAGGGAGCCCTCCGGCACGAACGTCTTAAGTAAAGGAAGGATTAGACTATGGATCTGATCAAAATTCTCAGCGAACAGTACATGAAGCCCGAGCTGCCCGAGCTCAACGTCGGCGATACCGTCCGTATCACAGTCCACGTAAAAGAAGGCAGCCGTGAGCGCAACCAGGCTTTTGAAGGCACCATCATTGCCAAGAAGCATGGCGGCATCAACGAGACCATCACCGTCCGCCGTATCTCCTACGGTGTAGGCTGCGAGAAGGTCTTCCCCGTACACTCTCCCTCCATCGTCTCCGTAGAGACAGTTCGCCGCGGTAAAGTCCGCAGAGCAAAGCTGTACTACCTGCGCGAGCGCGTCGGCAAGAGAGCAAAGGTCAAGGAGCGCCTGTAAGCGCCCGACCGATTATCGGTTCAAAAAAAGCGGCTTATGCCGCTTTTTTTGTTGCCTAAATGAGTGCTTATCGTGTATAATGTATTGATAAACTCATCAAGAGGTAGTTTGAGATGAAAAAATCTAAAGATAAAGTAAAGAAGCCGGAGCCAGCCAAGACCGAAACCACCACAAGAGGCGAGGTATATGATTGGATGCAGAGCCTTGTGTTTGCACTTATCATATGCATTCTTGTGTTTGTGTTCCTGTTCCGGATAGTAGACGTAAGCGGTGACTCGATGAACCCCACGCTCACAAACGGCGATAAGCTCGTAGTTTCCGATGTTTTTTACAAGCCAAAGCAGGGCGATATCGTCATTTTCCGCAAGGATGAGTACAAGCCCGAGGCGCTTGTAAAGCGCGTTATCGCAACCGAAGGGCAGACTGTCGAGATCGACTTCGACCGCGGCAGAGTGTATGTTGACGGCGAGCTGCTTGACGAGCCGTATATTGCCGAACCTACGAGAAACCAGCTTGATTTTAAGGGGGCCCAGACCGTTCCCGAGGGCTGCGTGTTCGTAATGGGCGATAACCGCAATGCATCGTCCGACAGCCGCAAAGCCGAGATCGGCATGGTCGATGAGCGTCTTATTGTCGGCAAGGTACTTCTGCGCGTTTTCCCACTTGATTCTATTGGCATACCCGACGGTGAATGATATGAGCGGCAGTAACTACGAAAAAATGAATATCCAGTGGTTCCCCGGCCATATGACAAAGGCGCAGCGCATGATAGAGGACAGCATAAAGCAGGTCGATGCCGTGTGCGAGATCTTAGATGCGCGCATACCCAATTCAAGCCGCAACCCTGATATCGACAGGCTTGCTTCAGGAAAGCCGAGACTTATTATCCTCAACAGAACTGACCTCGCTGACCCAAAGATCACGGCGCAGTGGCGCGCATTTTTTGAAGCTCAGGGGATAAAGATCCTTGAAACCGACGCGAAATCCGGCAAGGGCGTCAATGGCTTTGCGCCGGCTCTGCGTGAGCTTTTGAAGGATAAGATCGCAGATTACGCCGCAAAGGGACAGGTAAACCGCCCTATGCGCGTCATGATCCTCGGCATACCTAATGTGGGAAAGTCAACGTTTATAAATAAGGTTGCAAAGCGTAAAGCTGCCATTGCAGGCGATAAGCCCGGCGTTACGCGCGGCAAGCAGTGGATCAATATCGACAAAGGTCTTGATCTGCTGGATACTCCGGGCATACTCTGGCCGAAGTTTGACTCGCAGGAGGTCGGTGAAATGCTGGCTATCACCAATGCGATAAAGGCCGATGTTCTCGATAAAGAAACACTTGCGGCAAACTTTATGCTCAGGCTTCGTGACATGTATCCCGAAGCGCTCACCGGCAGATATAAGTTTGAGCCGGACCCCGAGATGAACGGCTTTGAGCTTCTCGAAGAGGCCGCAAAGAAGCGCGGCTTTCTCGTTTCACGGGGCGAATATGACATTGAACGCATGGCAAATACTCTGCTGGGCGAGTATCACGACGGAAAGCTCGGCAGAATAAGCCTGGAGAAGCCGTGATGACGGAGCTTTGGACGTTTGAAAACGAAATATATGACAGCGGCGTTGAGATCCTGTGCGGCGTTGACGAGGCAGGGCGCGGTCCGCTTGCGGGCCCCGTGTGCGTAGCGGCTGTCATACTGCCGCGCGGCCTTGAGATAGACGGCCTCAACGACTCAAAAAAGCTCAGCGAAAAGAAAAGAGACAAGCTGTTTGACGTGATATGCTCGGAGGCAGTTAGCTTCGGCATAGCCTTTGCAAGCGTTGAGGAGATTGAGGAGATCAATATTCTAAACGCGGCGATGCTCGCCATGAATCGTGCGATAGAAAAGCTGTCGGTCAAGCCCTCGCTTGCACTGATTGACGGCAATTGCAATTCTGGAATAAGCATGCCAAGCCGCTGCATCGTAAAGGGCGACGCTAAATGTGCCGACATTGCGGCGGCGTCGATCCTCGCAAAGGTAACTCGTGATCGGTATATGATAAAAATGGCGGAGAAATATCCGGAGTATCACTTTGAAAAGCACAAAGGCTACGGTACAAAAGTGCATTATGCGGCACTGCGCGAGTACGGCCCGTGCGAGATACATCGCCCGAGCTTTTTGAGGAAAATGCACTGATGGCAGAAGAAAAACTCGGAGCGTTCGGCGAGCGCAAGGCGGCAAATTACCTGCGCCTGCACGGGTACAGGATAGTAGATACAAACTGCCGGTACAGGCAGGGTGAGATCGACATAATTGCACAAAAACGCGGTTACATAGTCTTTGTTGAGGTAAAGCTCAGGAAGAACAACGCCTTTGGCGAGGCTCGCGAATTTGTGACATATGCAAAACAGCAGCGGGTTATCATGGCCGCGCAGCTTTGGCTTCAAAGCCACGAGACCGAACTTCAGCCTCGCTTTGATGTAATTGAGGTTTACGCACCCGACGGCGTAAGCTCCAGAAAAGTAAGCATAAACCACATTGAAAACGCATTCTGATCGGAAGGAGAGCCGATATGAAATATTTCAGCACCAGAAATTCCAATGAAAAAGTGACCGCATCCGCAGCAATATCGCGCGGCCTTGCTCCCGACGGGGGCCTGTATGTCCCTGAGAGTCTGCCGATGCTTTCACTCGATGATATAAAAACGCTCGGCAGGAAGGACTACCGCGGCCGAGCACTGAGCATCATGAAGCCTTTCCTTGATGAGTTCACGGAAGATGAGCTTAAAGCAATGATCTTGCGCGCGTACGGCGATAATTTTGACACGGCCGATACCGCTCCGGTTCATTTCCTTGACGATAACACTGCTGTTCTTGAGCTGTGGCACGGCCCTACATGCGCATTTAAAGATATGGCGCTGCAGATGCTTCCGCACCTTTTAACAGCATCGCTTAAAAAATGCGGCGAGCAGCGCAAGGTGTGCATCCTTGTCGCAACAAGCGGCGATACCGGCAAGGCGGCGCTCGAGGGCTTTGCGGACGTTGAAAACACAAAGATCCTTGTTTTCTATCCGCACAACGGCGTTTCCGATGTCCAGCAGCTCCAGATGGTCACGCAGAAAGGTGATAACGTCAGCGTTGCTGCCGTTCGAGGTAATTTCGATGACGCTCAGACGGGCGTTAAGCAGATATTCGGCGACAGGGAATTTGCCGAAGAGCTCAGCGCAAAGGGCTGGTTCCTGTCATCGGCCAACTCAATTAACTGGGGCAGACTCCTGCCGCAGATAGTCTACTATTTCTCGGCCTACTGCGACTATGCCAATTCGGGCCGCGTAAATTACGGCGACACGGTTGACTTCGTTGTCCCCACTGGCAACTTCGGCAATATTCTGGCGTGCTGGTATGCTAAAAATATGGGACTGCCTGTCGGCAAGCTCATATGCGCGTCAAACCAGAATAACGTTTTGGCCGATTTCTTCTCGCGCGGTGTGTACGACCGCAACAGAACGTTCTATACCACGATCTCTCCGTCGATGGACATTCTCGTATCCAGCAATCTGGAAAGGCTGCTTTATTCGGTGTGCGGAAGCGATGCCGAGGTCGCCGGATATATGTCGCAGCTTGCAAAAACGGGAGAGTATAAAGTGTCTGACGCCGTGAAGAGCGTTATTGATAAGCACTTTGTCGGCGGATACTGCTCCGATGCAGATACCAAAGCCGCGATCAATAAGGTCTATGCCGAAAACGGCTACCTTATGGATACGCACACGGCAGTGGCTTATAATAAGCTTGCCGACTACCGCAAAGATACAGGCTGCGTTTCTCCTGCTGTCGTCGTATCGACCGCAAGCCCGTATAAGTTCTGCGACAGCGTTCTTGAGGCACTGGGGCAGGGAAGCAACGCTTCCGGAACAGAGCTTATCGAAAAGCTCTCGGAAGTGACGAAAACCGCGATACCAAAGCCGCTTGAAGGCCTTGATAAGCGCGAGAAGCGCTTTGAGCTTGTTGTTGACAAGCTGGAAATGAAAGCTACAGTTGCTGATTTTCTAAAATAATATGTAGGGGCACAGGCCCCGTAGTATCAGTCGCAGCAGCCGCGCGGACAGAAGGTCGAGCAGAAGGTCTCGGACTTGGTAGTAGCCTTGTCATTCTGAACCTTGATCTGCGATGCCGAGCACTTGCAGTCGATGGTGTTGTACTTGCAGTTGGTAACATCGCAGCCTACACCGGTGATCTGACCGGAACTCATTTTCTTGTTGTTCATTTCATTACCTCCAGAGAGTATTGTCGTTAGACATTATTATTCTTGACAGTAATTTTGATTTTATACGGAGGCGGCATGTCTTTATACACGATCGGCGATCTTCACCTGTCGCTTGGAACAAATAAACCTATGGACGTTTTCGGCGGCCGGTGGGAAAACTATGTGCAAAAGCTCAGCGAGGGCTTTTCACAGCTAAATGACGATGATCTCACTGTTTTGTGCGGAGATATAACCTGGGGAATGACCATGGAGGAGGCTCTGCCGGACTTTAAATTCATCGACGCTCTGCCGGGAAAAAAGATAATCTTAAAGGGAAACCACGATTATTGGTGGACAACGGCGACCAAGGCGCGTAGCTTTTTTGAGAAAAACGACATAAAGACCATTGACGTGCTGCACAACTCAAGCTTTGAATACGCCGGAGTTTCCATATGCGGAACGCGCGGCTGGTTCTATGAGGAGAGCAAGGGCGCAGAGCACGACAAAAAGATAATGAACCGCGAGATCATGCGGCTTGAGGCATCGCTCAAGGCGGCAAAAACGGATGAGATTTATGTGTTTCTGCATTATCCGCCGAAGTACATTAATTATACATGCCCCGAGATACTGGAGCTGCTGCAAAAATATAATGTAAAGCGCTGCTGCTATGGTCATATTCACGGCGCCGGCTGCCAATATGCGTTCAACGGCACGCTTTCCTGCACTGATTTCATGCTTGTTTCAGCCGATCATGTTAAATTTAAGCCTGTAAAGCTTATTTGATTTTTCGTTCAAAGAAAATAATTGCTTTTGGCTGAAATATCTGTTATTATGTTTTGGTCTATGTGAATTATATTAGGAGGAATATATAAATGTTAGTCAAGAACGTAGAAAAGAAAGACTCCAAGACCGCCAGCTTCCAGGTCGAGGTCGATGCCAAGGAGTTCGACGCGGCTGTTGATCAGGCGTTTAAAAAGAACAAGAGCGGTATTTCCATCCCCGGCTTCAGAAAGGGCAAGGCTCCCCGTGCTGTTGTTGAAGGCATGTACGGCCATGATGTTTTCTATCAGGATGCTATCGATGAGCTTGTTGCACCGGCGTATGAGCACGGCTATGACAACTGCGGCCTGAAGATCATCGGTAAGCCTGCGGTTTCCAACATGGATCTTTCCGACGATAAGGTTCTCACCCTGACCTTTGACGTTGAGCTTTACCCCGAAGTAACCCTCGGCGAGTACAAGAACCTCAGCGCAGTCAAAGAGACCTACATTATAACCGAAGAAGACGTTGACGGCCAGATCGATGGCGTCCGCAAACGCAACGGCCGCGTTATCGACCTTGACCGCGAGGCTCAGATGGGAGACACGGCAGACATCGACTTTGAAGGCACCCTCGACGGCGTTCCCTTCGACGGCGGTAAGGCAGAGGGCTATGAGCTTGAGCTTGGCTCGAACACCTTCGTTCCCGGCTTTGAGGAGCAGATTGTCGGCATGAATATCGGCGACGAGAAGGACATAAACATCACTTTCCCTGAGGATTACACCGCAGAGCTTGCAGGCAAGGACGTAGTGTTCAAGGTAAAGCTCAACGGCCTGTCCATGACCGAGCTTCCCGAGCTTGACGATGATTTCGTTCAGGATGTTTCCGAGTTTAACACCGTTGAGGAATACAGAGCCGACACCCGTAAGGACATGGAGCGCGTCATGGATGAGCAGATGGACGCAAAGTTCCGCACCGCTATCATGACCAAGGCATGCGATAACATGACCGTTGAGATCCCCGAGAGCATGCTTCAGGAGAAGATCGACGAGCTTATCCGCAGCTATGCTGCAAACTTCGGCCTTACCGACCCGAAGATGAGCACCGACGATATCAAGAAGATGATGGGCCTTGACGAGGAAGCCATCAATTCTACCATCCGTCCTGCGGCAGAGTACCAGGTAAAGCAGGAGCTGCTTCTCAACGCAATCGTTGATGCGGAGAACATTGAAGTCACCGATGAAGAGCTTGAGGACTACATCAAGGGCGCTGCCGAGACTGTCGGTGCAACCCCCGAGCAGATCCGCCAGTACTTCGGCGATGAGTATATCAGAAACGAGTTCAAGAAAGAAAAAGCAACCAAGATAGTTATCGAGTCCGCTACCGAGGAAGCTCCTGCAGAGGAGCCTGCCGAGAAAGAGGCTGAATAATTATCCGAGCATAAGGATATGATCTCCGAGATAAGCAGCAACGAAAGGAGACGTTAAAAATGAGTTTAGTACCCTATGTAGTAGAGCAGACAAGCCGCGGAGAGCGCTCGTATGACATTTTTTCGAGACTTCTCAACGACCGCATAATAATGCTGTCCGAGGAAGTTAACGACACCACCGCGAGCCTGATCGTAGCCCAGCTTCTGTACCTTGAGGCGCAGGATCCCGATAAGGATATTCAGTTTTATATCAATAGCCCCGGCGGCAGTGTGACCTCCGGCATGGCTATCTATGATACCATGCAGTATATAAAGCCCGACGTATCCACTATTTGCATCGGTATGGCCGCATCAATGGGTGCATTCCTGCTCTCGAGCGGTGCAAAGGGCAAGCGCCTTGCGCTTCCAAATGCCGAAATCATGATCCACCAGCCGTCCGGCGGCAGCAAGGGTCAGTGCACCGATATTCAGATACAGGCCGAGCAGATCCTGAAGATAAAGAGAAATCTGAACAGGATCCTCGCTGAAAACACCGGTAAGGATATAGCCGTTGTTGAAGCAGACTGCGAGCGCGATCACTTCATGTCTGCACAGGAAGCCCTGGAATACGGCCTTATCGATAAGGTGATAACCAAGCGATAAGATTTCTGTATGGGGGAACTTTCGGTTCCCCCATATTACATCATTTCTTGAGGTAAAACTATGGCAAGAACAGACGACAGAAAGAGCATCCGCTGCTCGTTCTGCGGAAAAACACAGGCTCAGACCGGCAGACTCATTGCCGGAAACGGTGCATACATCTGCGATGAATGCATAAATCTCTGCATGAGCATTATCGCCGAGGATGAGCAGGCTCCCGTGCATGACAGCCAGGGAAACCGCCTGCGCTTTGAGGATCTTCCGAAGCCTGCCGAGATAAAGGCAAAGCTTGATGAGTACATCGTCGGGCAGGACAGAGCAAAGGTAGTTCTGTCGGTTGCGGTGTATAACCACTATAAGCGCATCCTCTATGCCGGCGATAACGACGTTGAGCTTCAAAAGAGCAATATCCTGCTCATCGGCCCGACCGGCAGCGGCAAGACTCTGTTTGCGCAGTCTCTGGCCAAGATGCTCAACGTGCCTTTTGCAATAGCCGATGCAACGACTCTCACCGAAGCCGGCTATGTCGGCGAAGACGTTGAGAATATTCTTCTGCGGCTTTTGCAGGCTGCCGATTTTGACGTTGAGCGCGCCGAAAAGGGCATAATCTACATTGACGAGATAGATAAGATCGCCCGTAAGAGCGAGAATACGTCCATCACACGCGACGTATCCGGCGAGGGCGTGCAGCAAGCGCTGTTGAAGCTGCTTGAAGGCACGATAGCAAACGTTCCGCCCCAGGGAGGCCGCAAGCACCCTCATCAGGAGTTTATAAAGGTCGATACGACCAATATTCTCTTTATCTGCGGCGGCGCATTCGACGGACTTGATAAGATCATCGAAAAGCGCACCGAGAAAAAGAGTATGGGCTTTGGTGCTGACATAAAAAGCTCAACGGAGCGTGACGTCGGAGAGCTTCTCAAGCAGGCTCAGCAGCACGATCTGCTCAAGTTCGGCATCATTCCCGAGCTTATAGGCAGACTGCCTGTTATCGCACCGCTAACCTCGCTTAAGCGCGAAGATCTTGTCCGCATACTTACAGAGCCGAAGAATGCAATGACCAAGCAGTATGAAGCCCTTATGGCTTATGACGGTGTAGAGCTTGTCTATGAAAAGGATGCGCTCGAAGCCGTTGCGGATAAGGCTATCGAGATGAAGATTGGCGCTCGCGGCCTGAGAAGCGTGATGGAGGGCATAATGACCGACATCATGTACACCGTGCCCAGCGAGCACGATATCGAGAAAGTAATTGTCACTGCCGACTGCGTGAAAAACGGAACCGGCCCCGACGTAATACGCAAATGATACAACACGGCAAGACGGGGCGTTGCCCTGTCTTGCTGCGTTTTTTATCCCTCACAAGGAGGTAATCATATGAATCAGAACACGAAAATACCGAACCGCGCAATGGCAATACTGCCGCTGCGTGGCCTTAACATATTCCCCGGAATGCTCCTGAGCTTTGATGTTGAGCGTCCGATATCGCTTGCTGCGCTCAACTGCGCGCAGAATAACGATCAGGAGATATTCCTCGTCACTCAGAAGGACATATCAAACGATATGCCGCAGCTGAGCGACCTTTATGAATACGGCGTTGTCTGCCGCATTCGCCAGTTTGTGCGCCAGCCCGGCGGTAAGCTGTGCAAGGTCATGGCAGAGGGACTTTACAGGGGCAGGGTAGCTTCGCTGTCCTCGGATCAGCCATGCTTTTTCGGCGATATCGAAAGCGTGCCCGATAAGCCTGAAAAGGTAGCTGCCGACAGAAAAGAGGCGCTTATGCGCACGACCGTCGGCCTGTTTGACGAGTATGTTCAGCTCTCGGGCAGCATGCCGCCTGAAATGCTTCTGAACCTCGTCGTCAGTCGCGACCCCGCATTTGTCGCTGATTATACCGCGCAGAATGTCCGCTTTGATTACAGGCAGAAGCAGGTCCTGCTTGAGGAGCTTCACCCATGCCGCAGACTTGAAATGCTCATTGAAATGCTCAACCATGAGCTTAATGTTATGAGCATCGAGCAGGAGCTGAATGAGGCGACAAACGAGCAGGTAAACCGCAGCCAGCGCGATTATTATCTGCGCGAGCAGATGAAGATAATCCAGCAGGAGCTTGGCGAGGATGATAGCACCGACGATATCGGCGAGTATCGCCAGAAGATACGCGATCTCAAGCTTTCAAAGGAGATCGAAGAGAAGCTTCTCAAGGAGGTTTCGCATCTTGCCAAGCAGCCGTTTGGCTCGACCGAGGCAACAGTCATCCGCGGCTATCTCGATGTTTGCCTTGAGCTGCCGTGGAATATAAAGACCGCCGAAACCAATGATATAGAAAAAGCGCGCAAGGTGCTCGATGACGATCACTTCGGCCTTGAAAAGGTAAAGGAACGCATAATAGAGTATCTTGCAGTCAAAACTCTTGCACCCAAGGCAGGCGGAAACCTTTTGTGCCTTGTCGGGCCTCCGGGAACCGGCAAAACGAGCATAGCCATGAGCATTGCCCGAGCCACAAATCGCAACTGCGTGCGCATTTCCCTCGGCGGCGTGCATGACGAGGCCGAGATACGCGGCCACCGCAAGACCTATGTCGGCGCAATGCCCGGCAGGATCATCTCCGGCATCCGTCAGGCAAAGAGCATGAACCCCGTTATGGTCCTTGACGAGATAGATAAGCTCGGCTCGGACTACCGCGGCGACCCATCGGCGGCACTGCTCGAAGCGCTTGACCCCGAGCAGAACTCAACCTTCCGCGACAACTTCCTCGAAGTGCCGTTTGACCTGTCCGACGTTTTCTTTATAACGACTGCAAACTCGCTCGACACCATCCCCAGAGCTCTGCTTGACCGCATGGAGGTAATTGAGCTATCAAGCTATACCGATGAGGAAAAGCTCAGCATAGCAAAGCAGCATCTGCTGCCGAAGCAGCGCAAAAAGCACGGCCTGAAGGCTGCTCAGCTCAAAGTCAGCGACGATGCTATACGCGAAATAATAAGCTATTACACGCGCGAGTCCGGCGTCCGTAATCTTGAGCGTCAAATCGCAGCACTCTGCCGCAAAGCCGCGGTCTCGATCGCCGACGGTGAGCGTAAGAGTCTTTCCTTGCGCTCGGGTGCGCTGCAGCCTTATCTCGGCGCGCCGAAGTTTAAGCCCGAGCATCGCAGAATGACCGATGAGATCGGCCTTGTGCGCGGCCTTGCGTGGACAAGCGTCGGCGGCGAGGTACTTGATGTCGAAGTCGCCGTTGTTGACGGAAGCGGCAAGCTTGAGCTTACCGGCAATCTCGGCAATGTGATGAAGGAGTCCTGCCAGGCTGCAATGACCTGCATCAGAAGCCGCGCAGGCAAGCTCGGCATAGAAGCCGATTTTTATAAAACCAAGGATATACACATTCACTTCCCCGAGGGCGCAATACCCAAGGACGGCCCGTCTGCCGGCGTGACCGTGTGCACGGCGATCGTTTCCGCTCTCACGGGAACTCCGGTGCGCCGCGATATCGCAATGACGGGCGAGATAAGCCTGCGCGGCAGAGTCCTGCCGATCGGAGGCCTCAAGGAAAAGACGATGGCCGCGATGCGAAACGGAGTCGGCACGGTTATAATACCTGCCGATAACGAGCCTGACCTTGAAGAGATCGACCCGACGGTGCGCAAGGCGCTGAACTTCGTGCTTGCCGACAAGGTCGATACAGTTCTGGAGACCGCGCTCGTTCATAAGGACTCGGACAATAAGCATGAGGTCATAATGCCTGTTTCGGGCAAAAAAAGCCGCTCGGAAATAAGACAGTAGGTGAAGCATGGCAGAACTTAATATAAACAAGGCCGAGTTTATTAAAAGCGCGGCGGCACCTTCGGGCTTTATCCGCGATGCGCTTCCCAATATCGTTTTTTCCGGCAAGTCAAATGTCGGCAAATCCTCGGTCATAAACAGACTTTTAAATAGGAAAAACTTTGCGCGAGTCGGCCAGTCGCCCGGAAAGACCGTTCATGTAAACTATTTTCTCATCGATAAAAAGGTTTACTTTGTCGATCTGCCCGGCTACGGCTATGCCAAGGTCTCGAAGGCAGAGCGCGAGCGCTGGGGTAAGCTCATGGAGCAGTTTTTTGCCATTGACGGACTTATTGACCTCGGTGTAATGATAGTTGATTCGCGCCATAAGCCCACGGCAGACGACGTTACGATGGCCGAGTGGTTCAAAAGCACCGGCTGTCCGCTCGTCGTTGTCGCAAACAAGGCCGATAAGCTTAAAAAAAGCGAGATCGAGCCTAATCTTGAACTTATACGGCTTACGCTCGGCCTTGACGATTCAACTCCGCTTATTCTGTTCTCGGCTGAGAAGGGGAGCGGACGCGAAGCGCTTATGTCACAGATACTCAATTACGTTTAAGGTAGCTTGCTATGAATTCTTTTGGCGATGTAATGCGAAATCTCGACTGGTCTGTTCCGATGGAAATACTCATGTCGATAATACCGGCGCTTGTGTGCATAACGCTGCATGAGCTGAGCCACGGCTTTGTTGCCTACAAGCTGGGAGATAATACGGCCAAAAACATGGGCAGGCTTACGCTTAACCCCATAAAGCATATCGACATATTCGGCCTTGTTATGATGGTCGCCTTCAAATTCGGCTGGGCAAAGCCGGTGCCTGTTGATATGCGGAATTTTAAGCATCCGAAGCGCGATATGGCAATAACCGCTCTTGCAGGCCCCGTGTCAAACGTGCTCATCTGCTGCATTGTTTTGTTCATATACGGCCTTATCTTCTTGCCGTGCAAGCTTTCCGGCAGCTCATTTTTGGACAGTGTGCTCGATATGGTTTACATAACGGCTTATCTTAGCATAGCGCTTGCCATATTCAACATTATCCCGATACCGCCGCTTGACGGCTCTAAGGTGCTGTTTTCGCTCATGAGCGATGAGAGCTACTACAAACTCATGCGCTATGAGCGCTATGGAATGATCATCCTGCTCGTGCTTATTGCGTCGGATGTTCTCGGAGCGCCTCTCCAGACGGTCACTCAGGCTGTGTTTAAATTTTTGTTTGCGTTTGCCGAATGGGGCTTTAGCCTTTCGAGCATACTGTTTTATTGATAATGGATAATCCGACTTTTCATCTTGAAAGCATAGTCAAGGACAAAAACGAGCTTCAGGACTTTGACGGTCCGCTCAGCCTGATCCTTATGCTTTTATCGAAAAACAAAATAGAGATCCGAGATATCAAAATCGCGGAGATACTCGATCAGTATCTTGAGTACCTTGACCGCATGGAGCGGATGGATCTTGAGATAACCAGCGAGTTTGTCCAGATGGCGTCACATCTGCTGTATATCAAGACCAAGACCCTGCTTGCCGGTGAGGAAGAGGTCAGCGAGCTTGAAGAACTCATGACGTCGCTCGAGCAGTTAAAATGCAAGGATATATACACCGCCGTTCAGAAGATAACTCCGGAGCTGAAAAGCGCGTCGGAAAAAGGCCTTTTGTACTACACGAAGCTGCCCGAGCCGCTGCCGAATGTAAAGCGCGAGTATGAGTATCGGCACGAGCCAGCCGATCTTTTCAAGGCTCTGTATGCCGTTATAACACGCGGCGGAAAGCCTGCCGAGCCGGAATTTGCCCGGCGTCTTGCGCCAACACGCATAGTCTATGAGATACGCACAAAAAGCAGCGAGCTAATAGCCCGGCTCCAGAGCGGCCCGGCAAAGCTTTCAGAACTTTATTCGGCCTGCCGCAGCAGATCCGAGATCGTTGCAACGTTTATGTCGATTTTGGAGCTGTGCAGCATGGGCAGTGTCGAGCTAAGCGGCGATGAGAGCGATTATACACTTTCGTTTACCGGCGGAAACGTGAACGAAATTCTTGACAGAATAGTAGAGTAGGATGTGTAATGGAAACAGAGAATATAAAGTCAGCCGTTGAGGCAATACTTTTTGCAGCCGGCGAGCCCGTGCCGACGGCGCGCATATCGCTTATCCTCGAAGTGAGCGAGGATGAGGTGCTCGCCGCGGCAAAGGAGCTTTCCGATGAATACAGCTTCAACAGGCGCGGAATTCGAATACTGACGCTTGATAATAAGCTCCAGATGTGCTCGTCGCCGGAATATGCGGTGGTCATAAGCAAAACGCTCGAGCAGCGCAAGCCGCCGATGCTCTCGCAGCCGGCGCTGGAAACCCTTGCTGTTGTTGCGTACTTCCAGCCCGTCACAAGGGCGTATATCGACCAGGTGCGAGGAGTTGACAGCTCGTATACCGTCGGCGTTCTCATTGACCGCGGCCTTATCGAGCGCTGCGGAAAGCTTGACGTTCCGGGCAGACCCTCGCTTTTGCGCACAACGGACGCGTTCCTGCGCACTATGGGTGTGAGCAGGCTTGAAGATCTTCCGGAGCTTCCGGATATAAGCTCGGGAGACGGAGTCAAAAAGCTCGAGGATGCTATAGAAAAGCTCAATACGGTCGGGAATAATCAGATCAGGATGGAAGAGCTTAAATAATTCATCGAGGTGGTGCGCTTGGTCGCGCTTTTTATCATCTTAATAATTCTTGCTGTGATCATGCTCATTCCGCTCGGCGTTGACGTTGTCTGCCGGGAAGGCGAGTTCACAGTCGCGGCAAGCGCGTGGTTTTATAAGCTCAGGCTGTATCCGGCAAAGAAAAAAGCCGAAAAGAGCGAAGAAAAAACCGAGGCAGATGCCGAAACAGAGGATAAGTCACAGAAAAACTTCGATCTCGGCTTTGCGCTCGATGACTGGCTGAAGCTTATAAGGGTTGCGCTGCGCGCGCTCGGCCGATTTAAAAACGAGGTGTATTTCGGGTATATATACCTGCACGCAGTTGTATCCGCTCCGGATCCGTATGACGCGGTTATTAGATATAACGCCGTAAACGGCTTTGTCGGTTCTATAATACCGTTTTTTGAAAACGGATTTATGGTAAAAAGGAAAGATATATATATCGGCCTTGATATGAACGGAGAAAAAAGCAAAGCCGAATTTGAGGTCTCGGCATCCGTAAGACTTGGATGCGTGATCGCGGTCGGCCTTGCGGCAGGCTTTGGGTTTCTGAAAATTCTGATAAAAAACAGGATACAGCGTATCCGTGAAAGGGTGGCACGCAATGGAAAACAACAAACTGAGCGAAATGATGCAGTCAACGATGAACAACATCAAGAACCTTGTTGAGGTAAACAACATAGTAGGCGAGCCCATCGTCACGCCCGACGGGCAGACGATCATACCCGTATCAAAGCTCAGCTTTGGATTCGGCGGCGCCGGCGGAGACTCGCTCGGCGGCAGCAAGCAGGGCTACGGCGGCGGCAGCGCGGCTGCTGTCAAGATCGAGCCGATAGGCTTTCTTGTCGTCAAGGATGACGGCGTGCGTATGATAAATGTCGCTCCTCCGGCCAAAAACGGAGTTGACCGCATAATCGACCTCGTGCCCGATGTTATGGATAAGATCGAGAGCATCGCAAATACTAATAAGAAAACCGATTAAAACAGTTTGTTTTCGTCAATAATAAGCACTGCCCGGAAAGGTGGTGCTTATTTTCATGAAGAAAATCGTTTCAGCAATTTTAGCTGCTGCAGTCATATCGGCAATGCTGCCGATATCGGCTCTTGCAGATGAGGAGCACGAGCTTAGTGCCCACAGCGCGATTGTCCTGTGCGCCGACACAGGCGACGTTATTTTTGAGCAAAACGCCGACGAGCGAATGCTAATTGCAAGCATAACAAAGATTATGACTGCTATCGTGGTCATAGAAAACGCCGATCTTGACGCGCAGATAGTAATAAAGCCCGAATGGAGCGCCATAGAAGGCTCGAGCATGTATGCAAATCCCGGGCAGAGCTACACGGTAAGAGAACTGCTTTACGGAATGATGCTAAATTCCGGCAATGACGCAGCTGAGGCTCTTGCCTGCACCGTTTGCGGCGACGAAAGCACGTTCGTTGAAAAAATGAACGAAACAGCCTCCCGGCTCGGCATGGAAAACTCGTCTTTCCGCAATCCGCACGGCTTGGATGAGGACGGACATTATTCAACAGCCCGAGATATGGCGCGCCTGACGGCATACTGCATGGAAAACGACGATTTTCGTGACATTGCATCAACAAACTGCGCCGTCATTAAGGGTGTGACATACTATAATCACAACCGCCTTCTGCGCGAGTACGAGGGCTGCATAGGCGTAAAAACCGGCTATACGATGGCAGCCGGCAGAACTCTCGTAAGCTGTGCCGAGCGAAACGGCATGCGCCTTGTGTGCGTAACGCTCAGCGCTCCAGATGACTGGAATGACCACAAGTACCTTCTGGACAAGGCGTTTTCAGACTACCGCATTGCGTCATACAGCCCGGACAGCTTCAAGGTAACGCTCGACGTAGCCTCCTCTGCGGCGAGCACGGCCGAGGCAATACCACAAAACGAAATTAAGCTTCTTGTGCGCTCGGATGACGAGCTCGATATCAAGCTCGAGGCGCCGCGCATACTTTTTGCCGGCGGAATTGAGGGGGAACGGATTGGAAAGATAAGCCTGTTTGTAAACGGCTCTCTTGCGGCGCAAGAGAATTTGGTTTATACTGAGGACGTTAAAACAGACCTCGCTCAGCGGCTCACGCCGGGCGAGAGAATATTGAGAATATTTGATACGGCGCTCAGACCGTATTATATCGAAGGAGAGGCAAAATGAAGCAGCGCCTTCAAAAGCTCATATCTGCGGCCGGACTTACCTCGCGCCGCAAAAGCGAAGAGCTTATAAAAATGGGGAAGGTCACCGTCAACGGCATTCCTGCCGCGCTTGGAGACAGTGCAGACCCCGATACCGATATTATCTGCGTAGACGGAAAGCTCCTTGCAAAATGTGAGGAGCGGACGTACATAATGCTGTATAAGCCGCGCGGCTATGTTACCACGCTCAAGGACGAAAAAAACCGCCGCTGCGTAAGCGAGCTTGTCAAAGACCTTGGCGTGCGTCTTTATCCGGTCGGAAGGCTTGATATGTACTCTGAGGGCTTGCTCATAATGACCGATGACGGCGACTTTGCAAATCGGCTCATGCATCCATCGTCGGAAACAAGCAAGACCTATCATGCCTGGATAAGCGGAAAGTGCAGCGAAACCGCGCTTAAGGTTCTGCGCAGTCCGCTTATAATAGACGGCTATAAAATTGAGCCGGCTAAGGTTGACATAATATTTGAAACTGACGATTACACTCAGCTTTCAATATGCATCCACGAGGGAAGAAACCGCCAGATACGTAAAATGTGCGAATGCGCAGGCGTCAAGCTGACAAAGCTCAAGCGCGTATCTGAGGGGACCCTTTCGATCGGCGACTTAAAGCCGGGGCAGTGGAGACACCTGACGGAAGCAGAATTGCAAGATTTGCAGCTGTAATGAAGCCTCAAAAGCGGCGAAGTTTTATTTGCGTGCACCAAATACACCGAAATTTGCAAGTTTAGTCTAAAAAAATTGCAAAACGCTATTGCAATTAAAGCAATTTGAAAGTAAAATGAGGTTTATGTTTTAACATGGAGATGATCGATGTGGAAAATGATCTTCTGAGTGTTCTTTCTAAGGGCAGCAACAAGTTCTCAAAGGGACAGAGAATCATTGCAAAATACATTTTGAATAACTATGACAAGGCGGCGTTCATGACTGCCGGAAGGCTCGGCAAGATCGTCGGCGTCAGCGAATCGACGGTAGTCCGATTTGCGGCCGAGCTGGGCTATGACGGATATCCGAGCATGCGCAAGGCCTTGCAGGAGATGATACGCAATCGCCTTACATCCGTTCAGCGCATAGAGGTTGCAAAAAGTATGATAGACGATAACGATATCGTGCGCTCTATAATCGGCAGCGATATTCAGAATCTTCAGGCGACCCTCGAGATATTAGAGCAGGAAAGCTTCAATAAGTTTGTCGATTCTATCATTGAGGCAAAGAATATCTACATTGTCGGCATGCGCACGTCAACGTCGCTCTCAAGCTTTTTGGGCCTGTATCTTAATCTTCTGCGCAGCAACGTAAGCGTTATCCACGACACTGCGGCAAGCGAGGTGTTCGAGCAGATAATAAGAATAGGCGAGGGCGATCTGTTTATAGCGATAAGCTTTCCGCGCTATTCAAGCCATACCGTTGACGCAATGGAGTTTGCAAAGAAAATGGGCGCTATGACCGCTGCAATTACCGACGGTCCTGCCTCGCCGCTCAACGGCATTGCCGACGTTTGCCTGCCCGCAAAAAGCGACATGGTCTCGTTCCTTGATTCGCTCGTGGCTCCGATGAGCCTTATAAACGCGATCATTATTGCCGTCGGCATTAAAAACAAGGAAAACCTCTCGAAAACATTCGAGCGTCTGGAGACCATATGGAGCGAAAATAAGGTCTATGAGCAGACCGAACACGGCGGTACGACATGACAAAATTAAGTGCGGACGCGGTTGTTATCGGCGGCGGAGCCGCCGGAATGATGTGCAGCCTTGTAGCTGCGCAGCGCGGCCTTGACGTTATCCTGCTTGAGCCGAACAAAACGCTCGGGCGCAAGCTGCGCATAACGGGCAAGGGCCGCTGCAACGTGACTAACAACTGCGACATAAAAGATTTTCTTACCAACATACCCAGCGACGGCAGGTTTCTGTACAGTGCGCTCAACAGGCTCTCGCCGCGAGAAACAATGCAGTTTTTCGAGTCGCTCGGGCTTCCTCTTAAAACCGAGCGCGGCAACCGCGTATTTCCCGTGTCCGACAACGCAAACGACGTTGCCGGAACGCTCGCGCGCAATCTCGAGCGCAGCGGAGTGCGTCACATACGCGAAAGCGCAAAGCATATTATTACGGAAAACGGCGAAGTCACCGGCGTAAAGACCGACAGCGGAGTTATATCCTGCCGCGCCGCCGTTATCTGCACCGGCGGACTTTCGTATCCGCTCACAGGCTCTACCGGAGCAGGCTATAAAATGGCTCGGGAGCTCGGACACAGTATAGCACCGTGCAGACCGTCGCTTGTTCCGCTTGAGAGCGACGATGAATATTGCGCGCAGATGCAGGGATTTTCGCTTAAAAACGTGACACTTTCGGCGTATGAAAATGATAAGCTGATTTTTCGCGAGCTTGGCGAAATGCTGTTTACGCATTTCGGAGTATCGGGGCCGCTTGTGCTCTCGGCAAGCTCTCATATGCGCAATTTCGGCAGTGCTAAGTATCGGCTGAGCATTGATCTCAAGCCTGCGCTTGACGAAAAAAAGCTCGACGCGCGGCTTCTGCGCGATTTTGAAAAATACGCAAACCGCGATTTTGCAAATTCGCTGTGCGATCTTGCCGGCAAAACTATGATCCCGGTGCTTGTTGAACTGTCGGGTATTCCGGCCGAGGAGAAGGTAAACTCAATAACCCGGCAGCAGCGGCATGATCTTTTGCGGCTGTTTAAGGAATTCCCGATCTCAATCAGTGGGCCGCGCCCGATAGATGAGGCAATAGTCACCTCAGGCGGTGTTTTGACCAAGGAGATTAATCCGCGCACCATGGAGTCAAAGCTGGTCTCCGGCCTGTATTTTGCAGGTGAAGTTATGGATATTGACGCTTACACAGGCGGATTTAATCTTCAGATAGCATGGTCAACGGCATATGTTGCCGCAAATTCGATTTAAGGATGGATAGCTTATGATCTCAATAGCCATCGACGGCCCGTCCGGCGCCGGAAAGAGCACAATATCACGAAAAGCAGCCGAAAAATTCGGCTTTATATATGTTGATACCGGAGCCATATACAGAACCATCGGTCTTGCGACCAAAATACGCGGCGTGAGCCTCGACGATACCGCTGCTGTAGTTGCGCTGCTTCCGACGCTTGAGATCGAGCTTAAATATAACGATGCAGGTGAGCAGCACATGTATCTTGACGGAAACGATGTTTCACGGGATATTAGGCTGCCGGAGGTGTCGATGCTTGCGTCAAAGGTCTCGGCCATTCCCGAGGTCAGGGCGTTTCTTGTTGATATGCAGCGCGGCATGGCCGAAAAATACGACGTGATCATGGACGGCCGCGATATAGGTACCGTTATCCTGCCGAATGCCGATCTGAAGATATTCCTCACAGCCGATGTCCGGGATCGCGCGCGCCGCCGCTATGAAGAGCAGTGTGCCAAGGGCATGGAAAAGCCTTTTGATGAAGTACTGGCGGAAATGGAGCAGCGCGACGAGCAGGATACGAAGCGCGCAGCAGCTCCGCTCAAGGCCGCAGATGATGCGGTGCTGCTCGATACGAGCGGAAACACGCTCGAAGAGAGCATAGACGAGGTCTGCCGCTTAATAAGCGAAAAGACGGGGCGTGCAATATGAAAAATTTTATCGTTGCAAAAAGTGCCGGTTTCTGCTTCGGTGTCAGCCGATCGGTGGAAATGGCGCAGCAGCTTCTTGAAAACGGCAGCGCGTATTCGCTCGGCCAGCTTATACACAATGACGATGTTGTGCGAAAATTTGAAGATCAAGGGCTTAAGGTTGTAAATTCTCCCGATGAGCTGCCGGCCGGCGCAAGAGTCATGATACGCTCGCATGGTGTGTCGAAGGCGGTGTACGCTCAGCTCGAAGAGCGCGGCGCAGACATAACGGACGCAACATGTCCGAAGGTAAAGCGCATACATGAGCTTGTCCGCAAGGCACAGGAGGACGGAAGATTTGTAGTCATCATCGGAATGCACGATCACCCCGAGGTCGAGGCCGTAAAAGGCTGGTGCGGCGACTGCGTGATATGCGAAAATGCCGCCGAATTGGAAGAGTGGTACGGAAAATTCGGCAAATTGTTGACTAAACCGATAACGATGGTAGTCCAAACGACCCAAACTCGTAGTAATTTTACCGAATGTGCAAGTTTCTTAAAAAAAAGATGTACAAATCTTCAAATCTTTGATACAATATGTGGTGCAACATCCATGCGTCAGGAAGAAGCCGCAAAATTGGCGGCAGAGTGCGATGCAATGGTCGTTATAGGCGGAAAACACAGCGCAAACAGCGTCCACCTTTCGGTGATATGCAGCGAGGTTTGTCCGAACGTTCAGTTTATCGAAAATGCCGGTGAGCTGGACATGGACAGGCTCAAGAGCGCCGACACCGTCGGAATCACGGCAGGAGCGTCCACGCCTGCGTGGATAATTAAGGAGGTAAGTAACACGATGAGCGAAGAAATCAAAACTGATGCAATCCCGGCAGAAGAGAAGGAGATGTCCTTCGACGAAATGCTGGAGGAATCCATCAAGACTATATATAATGGAGATAAGGTAACCGGCTATGTCGTTGCTATTACCGGCACTGAAGTCAGTGTCGATATCGGCACCAAGTATTCTGGCTTCATTCCCACCACCGAGTTTACCGATGACGGCATCAAGGTAGAAGACGCTGTCAAGGTCGGTGATACCATCGAAGCAGTTGTTGTCCGCGTTAACGATGTCGAAGGCACCGTTATGCTCTCCAAGAAGCGTCTTGATGCCGCAAAGAGCTGGACGATGGTCGAAGAAGCAGTCGAGAGCGGCGAGTTCCTCGAAGGCACCGTTACCGAGATCAACAAGGGCGGCGTAGTTGTTAACGTCAAGGGCGTTCGCGTATTCGTTCCCGCATCCCAGTCCGGCCTGCCCAAGGAGGCCGACATGAACCAGCTGCTCAAGCAGAAGGTCCGCGTTAAGATCACCGAGGTCAACCGCAGCCGCAAGCGCGTTGTCGGTTCCATCCGTGCCGTCGCTCAGAAAGAGCGCCGCGAGAAGGCTGAGGCTATCTGGAACGAGATGGAGGTCGGCAATAAGTATCACGGTGTCGTAAAGTCCATGACCAGCTACGGTGCATTCGTCGATATCGGCGGCATCGACGGTATGGTTCACGTCTCCGAGATGAGCTGGAGCCGCATCAAGAATCCTGCCGAAGTATTCAATATCGGCGACGAAGTCGATGTCTATGTCATCAGCTTCGACAAGGAGAAGAAAAAGATCTCCCTCGGTTATAAGGATCCCAACGAGAATCCCTGGGTCAAGTTTACCACCAACTACAATGTCGGCGATACCGCTGAGGTCAAGATCGTAAAGCTCATGACCTTCGGTGCATTTGCAGAAGTCCTGCCCGGCGTTGACGGCCTTATCCACATTTCTCAGATCGCAAACCGCCGCATCGGCAAGCCCGAAGAGGTTCTCTCCGTCGGCGACGTTGTCGAGGCAAAGATCACCGCTATCGACACCGAGAATCACAAGATCTCCCTGTCCATCCGCGCACTTGCAGAGCCTGCAGCAGCAGAAGTTGAAGAAGCTCCTGAGGTTGAGGACAATGGCGAGGACGCACTTGTCTACGAAGTATCCACCAATGGCGAAGCCAAGGGCGAGATAGTCGAAGAGTAATACAGTTTTACAGTCTGTAATAGCCTGTCGCATATGCGGCAGGCTATTTTCGTTGAATTATCAAGGAAAACTCGTTAATTTCCTTGCAAAAATTCAACAATTTGTGTATAATTATATTAAAATATAATAAAAGAGTCTAAGGAGGAGTAGTCTTGTTCAAGATTGGCGATTACATTGCACATCCGATGCACGGCGCAGGCGTTATTGAGAGTATAGTGACGAAAAAAATTAACGGCTCGCAGCGGGACTACTATGTCCTTAAGCTCCCGGTCGGTGATATGGTCGTTATGGTGCCTGTCTCCGGCTGCGAGGATATCGGCGTGCGCTCGATAATATCACGCAGCGAGGCCGAAAAACTGTTCAGCGCTTTTTCTGAAATCGAGATTTCCATGACTCAGAATTGGAATAAGCGCTATCGAGAAAATATGGATAAGATAAAAAGCGGCAATCTTTTAGATGTTGCGTCCGTTGTCAAAGGGCTTATGTGCCGCGACAGTGAGCGCGGACTTTCTACCGGTGAGCGTAAAATGCTGCACTCTGCAAAGCAGATACTCATATCCGAGCTTGTGATTGCAACGAATATGGATTATGACGGTGTGGAAAAAAGACTGTGTGCCGCACTTGAAGAGAGGTAATGGACGTGTCGTTTATAAATAAACTGTTCAAATCGAAATCAAATGATGATTTTTGCACTGCGGTCGTGCTTGCAGCCGGGAATTCGCAGCGCATGGGGAAGGATAAGATACTTATGCCGCTCGGCGGAGCGCCCGTCATTGCGCACACGCTAAAGGCACTGCAAAGCGCCGAATGCATCGACGAGATCGTTGTTGTCACAAAATATGAAAGTCTCCAGGAGCTTGCGGATATATGCCATGACCACGGCATAAGCAAGGCAAGCAAGGTCGTTGTCGGCGGCAAGACAAGGCTTGAATCATCACTCATCGGCGTAAGTAATGCCGATGAAAGAGCAAAATACATTGCTATACACGACGGAGCAAGGCCGTTTGTTACAAACAGCCTTATTGAACGCGTTGTTCACTCTGCTCATCAGCACGGTGCATCGGCGCCTGCCGTGTCAGCAACCGATACCGTGCGCATTCTGAACGCAAAGGGCGCGGTAGTCGAAACTCCGTCGCGTGATCTCGTTGCGCTTATGCAGACGCCGCAGGTGTTCCTGACAGAGATGATAAAGGCAGCCTTGACACGCGCGCAGCAGAAAGGCATTAAGCTTACCGATGACTGCTCGGCAGTCGAAGCAATGGGATACAAGGTCACGATAGTCGCCGGTAGTCCTGATAATATAAAGCTCACGACTGCTCGCGACCTGTACATTGCCGAGGGTATCCTCGCCGAAAGGAGCGGCAAATAATGCGTATCGGACACGGCTATGATGTGCATAAGCTTGTCGAGGGGCGGAAGCTGATTCTTGGCGGCGTTGAAATACCGTATGATAAAGGCTTGCTCGGCCATTCCGACGCCGACGTATTGACGCATGCGCTCATGGATGCGCTGCTCGGCGCGGCCGCCCTTGGCGATATTGGCGGTCTCTTTCCTGATAATGACGACGCGTACCTCGGCGCAGACAGCATTGAGCTTCTGAAAACCGTTGCACGCTTGCTGCACGATAAGGGCTACGGAGTAGTAAATGTCGACTGCACGGTCATTGCCCAGCGTCCGAAGCTCAAGGCATATATCGAGAGTATGCGCCGGGTGCTGGCCTCGGCCATGGGCGTTGAGCTTGATGCCGTTAGCGTGAAAGCGACCACCGAGGAGCACCTCGGCTTCACCGGCGAGGGACTCGGCATTGCCGCGCACGCAGTTGTACTAATAAACTGATCATATCAGGCAGCTATTCCGGCTGCCTGATAATTTTAACCGTCAAGCCCCACGGCGCATAAGATATAGCAAAAAAGAAGGGGTCAATTATGCGCTATGTATTTATGTGCCGGTCGCTGACGTATGCCCAGTCCGCGGCTCGGGTGCTTGAAAAAAACGCGATATCGGCGTCCGTCAAAAAAGCTCCGACAGGGCTGAGCGGCAGCGGATGCAGCTACAGTGTCAGCGTTTCATATATGAAAGGAACTGCGGCGGCAGGCGTTCTGCGCCGCGAGGGACTTTTGCAGGGCAAGGTGTTCCTGCGGCGTGATGACGGAAGTTATACCGAGGTGGTCTTGTGATCTATCTCGACTCTGCAGCAACAAGCTTTTTAAAGCCTCCGGGCGTCAAAGCGGCTATGATGTACGCTATGGACACCATGTCAAGCCCGGGCAGGGGGGCGTACAATGCAGCGATGCACGCTGCGGATAAGGTCTATGAATGCAGGGAGCTTGCGTGCAGACTGTTTAATTTCGATAAGCCGGAGCATGTCGTTTTCACGCTGAATGCAACTCACGCTTTGAATATTGCGATAAAAACGCTTGCACGGAGAGAAAGCCGAGTCGTAATATCCGGATATGAGCACAATTCAGTTACCCGGCCGCTGCACAATATAGGAGCCGATGTGTCCGTTGCTGCCGGCGAGCTTTTTGATCCGGAGAGCGTTTTGGCAGCATTTGAAGAAAAAATTCCGGGTGCTGACCTTGTCGTTTGCAACCATGTCTCAAATGTTTTTGGATTTATTCAGCCTGTGTATGAAATATCGGAGATATGCAGCCGCTTCGGTGTACCGCTTATTATCGACGTATCGCAGTCAGCCGGCATTGAAGAGCTGGACGCGGAGAGACTTAATGCCGACTTCATAGCAATGCCGGGACACAAGGGCCTACTCGGTCCGCAGGGAACCGGCATACTCCTGTGTAAAACTCTGCCGGCTCCGCTTATGAGCGGCGGAACGGGTTCGGAAAGCATCATTCAGAGCATGCCGGAATATCTGCCGGACAGAGCCGAGGCCGGAACACATAACGTTGTCGGAATATCCGGGCTGTGTGAGGGAATAAGATACGTTCTCGGCAAAGGTACAGATAAGATCGGTAGCTATGAATCGGAGCTTTGCGGTGCTGCGTCAGAACGCCTAAGCCGCGTTCCGTCGCTTGAAGTGTTCTGCGGAAAAGCAGGAGTTCAGGCCGGGGTGCTGTCGTTTAGGCACACTTCAATTGACTGTGAGAGCTTTTGTGAAAAGCTCGGCTCACGCGGAATTGCCGCAAGATGCGGCCTGCACTGCGCGCCGCTTGCCCACAATACTGCGGGAACCGACAAAACCGGCACTGTGCGCATCAGCTTTTCGCCGTTTACGCAGCGTCGCCAGGTAATTCATGCCTGCACCGTCATAGAAAAGATAGCAAACGGAGAAATTTAATTAATATTTAATTGCCTTTTGGCCGTATATATTATATAATATAGTGATTAAAAATATAGCAAAGTGCGGACTGCGCCAGCAGTCCGCAGATAAATACGATTGGGGATTATAATGCAGGACTTTTCGAGTTACTTTTTGAGAATGCTCAATTACCTCTCGACAATAAGCTTTTGGGATGTCATCGACATTCTTATCGTCGCTTATTTGTTTTATAAGGTCATAGATCTCGTACGCAAGACAAGCTCATATAACCTCGCAAAGGGAATACTTCTGCTGCTTATCTTCCTTTGGCTGTCGGGACCGTCGGTGTTCAATCTGACGATGATTAACTTTATCCTGCGCAAAGCGGTCGAGATAGGGCTTATAGCTTTGGTTATCATATTCCAGCCCGAACTCAGAAAACTGCTTTCAAGAATGGGCAGTAAGGACTTTTACGGCATCTTTTCGCCAAAAACTCAGATAACGAGCAAGGCCGAATCCGCCATAACGCAGACGGTTCTGGCCTGCGAGCAGATGTCAAAAACAAAGACCGGCGCGCTTATCATCTTCGAGCGCAACATGAAGCTCAGTGATATAATGACAACCGGCACGATCATAAATGCTGATATAACCGCCGAGCTTTTGAAAAACATATTTTATCCTAAGGCTCCGCTGCATGACGGTGCGCTTATTATCCGAAACTTTCGTATAGCGGCCGCAGGCTGTGTGCTTCCGCTTACGGCCAAGACTAACCTGAGCAAGGATCTTGGCATGCGCCACCGCGCGGGAATCGGCGCAAGCGAGATTTCCGACGCAATAACCGTCATCGTTTCTGAAGAAACCGGCGGCATATCCGTCGCCATTGAGGGTATGCTCAAGCGCAACCTCTCCGTTGCCATGCTCGAACAGATCCTGCGTAAAGAACTCGTGGTTGAAGAAACAAAGAAGAGTACCGCAGCTGAAGTTTTTTCTCGTTTTTTTGATAAGCATAAGGTGAACAAAGATGGAACAGAAAAAAAGAACTAAGAAAATATACGACAGCAAGGTATTCTGGATGATCATTTCGCTGCTGTGTTCACTTATGATGTGGGCATATGTTACCAGCCAGGATACGACCGATAAGAATCTGACATTCACGGGGATTCCTGTAGAATTTCAGGGGCAGGAAGAACTGCTGAGTGAGAGGAATCTGTCAATAACTGATGTCAGCGCGGACTCAGTCAGCATCGTTGTTAAAGGAAACCGCAGCACTATATCTAAGCTCAAAGCCTCGGATATTAAGGCTGTTATCGACGTAAGCAGCATAACCGCGCCGAATAATATGACATGGACATACAAGCTCATTTTTCCGAACTATGTCAATGAAAACGAGATAAGCGTCGTGCGCAAAAACCCAGATACTATCAATTTCACCGTTATTAAAAACGGCAGCAAAACGGTCGATATAAAGGGCAGCTTTGAAGGGACCATTGCCGAGGGCTGCGTAGCCGAGGAATTTGTTTTTGATCCCAAAACACTCACGATTGACGGGCCGGAGGAGATAATAAACAAGATAGACCATGTATGGGTCGAGTTCGGCAAGAATCAGACCATTGACTCTGCCTATGTTGAGGAAGCAGAGTTCACGCTGCGCGATAAGAACGATAACATTATCCCGAAGGATGGTCTGCGTCTCTCGGAAGAGACCGTCACGGCGACCCAGCCGATACTCAAAACCAAAGAGTTGCCGCTCAATGTGCGATTTATATCCGGCGGAGGCATAACCGAAAACGATTGTGATGTCACGATCGATCCGAGCAGCATAAAGGTTGCCGGAGATTCGAGAATTATTGACGATATGGAAAGCATTGAGATCGGAACGATCGACCTTTCCTCGTTCAGCAGTGGATATGAGCACACGTTCGCGATCGAGCTTCCCGACGGCGTTCAGAACCTGACTGGCGTTTCCGAGGCAAAGGTGACCGTGGAGATAAACGGCTCGCATACCAAGACGTTTACAACGTCAAACATTGCGTGCAAGGGCGTTTCCAATGGCTATCATGCAACTATCGATACCAAGGAGATCGAAGTTACGCTCCGAGCACTGAGTCAGGATTCGCTCAACAGAATTAAGCCCGAGGATATCACAGTCGTTGCCGATTTGTCCGATTACGGCTCGACGACCGGACAGATAATAGTCAATGCTAAGGTCTCTGTTGCCGGGCACGATAACGTTGGTGCGGTAGGCGATGTGAGAGTGACGGTCACCATATACAAGGATTAAGACGGGAGGTCTTTACTAATGACTCAGGATGCAGTGGTCACCAAGGTTTTTCCTAACGGCATGGCCGAGGTCGTCGTAGCACGCGGCACGGCGTGCGGAAGCAACTGCGGCAATTGTGAAAGCTGTGTTTTCCAGAATGAGATAAAAGCGTTTGCCAAAAACTCGGTTCATGCAAAGCCGGGCGAAAAGGTCGTGATCGAAAGCCTTAGCTCCAGAATATTCGGAGCGGCATTCATTGTTTATATCGTTCCTATGCTGGTGTTTGTTATCGGCTATATAATCGCGGCTAGCTGCGGACTGAGCGAGGGTATGAGCGTACTTTGCAGCTTCATAGCGTTCTGCGCCGCGGTTGCGGTAATCGTAGTTTATCAGCGCCGCAGCAAACGCAAAAATCCCATAAAATTCGAGATAGTCAAGCTGCGTTGAGGTGAGAAAATGATTAAAAGTATGACTGGCTACGGCAGTGCAAAAGGCACTGTCGAGGGCATAGAAGTTAGCGTTGAGCTTAAAAGCGTAAACAATAAGTTTTTAGACACGTCGATAAGACTGCCGCGCAGCTTCCTGTTTGCCGAAGAAACGATAAAGCAGGCTGTAAGCTCGCACATAAGCCGCGGCAAGGTCGATGTTTTCGTGACGATCGACAGCTCGATGGCCGATGACATGGTCGTAAGGGTAAACGAGCCGCTTTTGAAGGGCTATCTCGATGCGCTCAACTCCATTGCGGACAAGTATGGGCTTGCAAACGACGCAAGCGTTATGAGCGTAAGCCGCCTTCCGGACGTGCTTTCGGTCGAGAAAAAAGAGCTTGACGCAGATGCTGTTGCTGAGGGGATGCGCACTATTGCCGAGCAGGCGCTGTGCGACTTTGACCGCATGCGTATCGTAGAGGGTGAAAAGCTCAAAGCCGACGTGCTTTCAAAGCTTGAGAATATAGAAAATTATGTTTCGGTGATTGAGAAAAACTCGCCCGTTACGGTCGAGCAGTATCGCGAAAGGCTTCTCGGTAAGCTCAACGAAGTTCTTGGCTCATCAGGTATAGACGAATCCCGTATCCTCACCGAGGCTGCGATATTTGCCGACAAGATCGCCGTTGATGAAGAGACCGTGCGCCTGCGCAGCCATATATCTCAGCTCCGTCAGATGCTTAAAACAGGCTCTCCTATAGGCAGAAAGATCGACTTTTTGCTTCAGGAGTTTAACCGCGAGGCTAACACTACCGGCTCGAAGTGCCAGAATTCCGATATTGCACACACGGTCGTTGACCTCAAATCCGAGATCGAAAAGATCCGTGAGCAGATTCAGAATATTGAGTGAGGGCAGCATGACGCTCATAAATATAGGATTTGGAAACATGGTAAGCGCTCAGCGTGTTATTGCCATGGTAAGCCCTGAATCGGCGCCGATAAAGCGAATGATTCAGGACGTGAGAGATAAGGGGTTATTAATTGACGCATCCTTCGGCAGAAGCACGAAGGCTGCGCTTATAATGGACAGCGGAAACGTTATCCTGTCCGCGCTCACGCCGGAGGTTCTGGCGGCGCGAATGTCAAATAAGAATGAGGAAGGTGCAGCAAATGGCTAAACAGAGAGGAAAGCTTATAGTTATATCCGGACCGTCCGGAGCAGGGAAGAGCACGGTCGTTTTCAAGGCCCTGGAGGGACGAAACGACATATGTTTTTCCGTTTCCGCAACGACGAGGAAGCCTCGTCCCGGTGAGGTCGACGGCAAGGAGTACTTCTTTGTAGATCTCGATAAATTCCGCGAGATGGTCGAAAACGACGAGTTCCTTGAGCATGCAGAGTATGTAGCCAACTCCTACGGCACACCAAAGGCTTATGTTGAGAAAAAGCTCAGCGAGGGCATGAATGTCCTGCTTGACATTGAGGTTCAGGGCGCTCTTCAGGTGCATCAGAAAATGCCCGAGGCGGTCATGGTATTCATAATCCCGCCCTCTATGGCAGAGCTTGAGAAAAGACTGCGCAGCAGAGGTACCGACTCCGAACGCAAGATCGAGGCTCGCCTTTTCCGTGCAAAAGAGGAATATGCCGCAGCGGACTTTTATGACTATATAATAATCAATGACGATGCCGATAAGGCTGCAAAGGAATTTTCGGCTATAATAACCGCAGAGTACTGCAAATATGACCTTAGAAAAAACTATTTAAGTGAGGTAGACTAATCATGATGCTTTATCCACCTGTGGCCGAGCTTGTGAGCAAGACCGGCAACCGTTATCAGCTTGTAAATCTAGTAGCGAGAAGAGCACGCGAGATATCTGCGAACGCAGAGGAAGAGGGCATAATCCTTGATAAGAAGCCGGTTTCCGCAGCTATAGACGAAGTGTATACAGGCAAGCTTACCATAGCAAAATGATTTACAGCGGAGCCATATCGCTCCGCTGAATTTTGGTTATATCGCAGATGAAGGATGGTGGGCATGTCGGAAAAGCGTATAGCAAAAATTGCGGTAGCTGCCGCAAACTACAGTATAGACAAGCCCTACGACTATCTGATACCTGACAGTATGGCAGACGTCGTAGCTCCCGGCATGCGCGTTACGGTTCCGTTTTCGCGCGGAAATCGCCGCAGTGAGGGCATTGTCCTCGCGCTTAGCGATAACAGCGAATATGAAAACCTGAAGCCTATAGAATCCTGCCTTGATAAAGAGACGATGCTAACGCCGTCCCAGCTTAAACTTGCACTCTGGATGCATGACAGTTTGTTTTGTACGGTGTATGATGCCGTCAGAACTATTCTTCCGGCCGGCTGCTGGTTTAAAGCCGACGGGGCACGCCAGGTGAATGACAAAATGCGAGAGATGATAAGTCTTGCTATCGACGCGGAAGAAGCCTTTGACACAGCGCAGAACATTCGTCGAAAGGCTCCCATGCAGGCTGCACTGCTGGAGCTTATGTGCTCGACCGGGCGTGTATCCGCGAGGGAGGCAATGCATTTTACGGGAGCATCGCGGCAGTCGCTGAACGCGCTAATAAACGCGCAGTTAGTTGTTACGGATAAGGAAGAGGTGTTCCGCCGGCCCGAGGTGTGGACGGGAAAGCTAAAGGCTCTTCCCGAGCTTAACCGCGAGCAGGAAAGCGCATATTCAGGCATTAAAAAGCTGCTCGACGAGCCGCGCCCGGAGGCTGCACTTTTGTGCGGAGTTACCGGCAGCGGAAAGACCTCGGTGTATATCCGCCTCATCGACGATACGATCAAAAGCGGAAAATGCGCCATACTTCTCGTACCGGAGATCGCGCTGACGCCGCAGATGATACACACTTTTTCCGAATATTTCGGCAATGACGTTGCAATACTGCACAGCAGTCTTGCCGTCGGTGAGCGATATGATGAGTGGAAGCGCATAAAAACAGGCGGCGCAAAGCTCGCGATCGGAACTCGCAGCGCGGTGTTTGCTCCGTTTGAAAACCTCGGCCTTATCATTATCGACGAGGAACAGGAGGACAGTTATAAGTCCGAAAACTCTCCGCGATACCATGCACGCGATGTTGCAAAGTATCGCTGCGCAAAGACCAATTCGCTTTTGCTGCTTGGCTCGGCAACTCCCGATATTGAAAGCCGGTATGCTGCGGAGATCGGAAAGTATAAATTCTTTCAGATGCATGAGCGTTATAATGCGATGCAGCTCCCGTCGGTCGAGATAGTGGATATGAAAAGCGAGCTTAAGTCCGGAAACGGCAGCGAGCTGAGCTCAAGGCTTAAGGCCGAGCTTGAGGAGAACATAGAACGCGGCGAGCAGAGCATACTGTTTATCAATCGGCGCGGAGCAAATAAGCTCATCTGCTGCGGCGACTGCGGATATGTCTATAAGTGTCCGAATTGCAGCGTTTCGCTGACGTATCACAGCGTCAATAAGCGGCTTATCTGCCATTACTGCGGCTATACTCGCAGAGCCGACAGCCATTGCCCCGACTGCGGTGGAATGCTGACATTTGTCGGTGCCGGAACTCAGCTAATTGAGGAAGAGCTTAAGCAGCTGTACCCGGATACGCAGGTCCTGCGAATGGATACCGACACTGTCAAGGCGGCAGGCAGTCACGATGTGCTGCTAAACAAATTTAAAAACGAAAAGATCCCCATTATGGTCGGCACTCAGATGGTCACCAAGGGACTTAACTTTGAAAATGTGACGCTCATCGGCGTAGTCTCCGCCGACCAAAGCCTTTATTGCGGTGATTACCGCTCCGGAGAGAGAACATTTTCGCTTATAACGCAGGTCATCGGGCGCAGCGGCAGGGGCAGTAAACCGGGACGCGCCATTATCCAGACTTTCACTCCGCAAAATGAGATAATACGTCTTGCCGCGCAGCAGGATTACGAGAGCTTTTTTAAAACCGAGCTCAGCCTGCGCAGACTTCAGGACACTCCGCCGTTTGCGGATATAATTGCCATAACCGCCTCAGGAACGGTGGAAAGCACAGTTATAAAATGCTGCACGGATATTTGCACGGTGGTCAAAGCATCGCTTAGAGATCGAAGCGATGTACGCATTCTCGGCCCTGCGCCGCTGGCGGTCGTCAGAGTAAATAACCGTTATAGATACAGAGTAAATATATGCTGCACAGCCGACAGGCAGATACGTGAGATGATCTCGTCGGTGCTCATTCGCTGTGCAAGATCAGGAAAATACAGGGGCGTCAGCGTGTTTGCTGACAATAACCCCTCTGATTAGGAGAAGAACATGGCACTCAGACATATAGTAACAAAAGAGGACAATATACTTCACAAGATCTGCCGCGAGCAGGTCAAATTTGACGAAAGACTCCACCAACTTCTCGACGACATGGCCGAAACGCTTGAAAACGCAAACGGAGTCGGCCTTGCGGCTCCGCAGGTCGGCATATTGCGCCGCGTTGTTCTTGTCATTGAAACCAATGTTGAAGACGAAGAGGACGAGGAGATACTTGAGCTTATAAACCCGGTCATCGTATCTTCCGAGGGCGAGCAGACCGGCGCCGAGGGCTGTCTCAGCGTTCCGGGCGAATACGGCATTGTCACGCGCCCGTCGGTTGTAACGGTTCGCGCACAGGACAGGGACGGAAGCTGGTTTGAATACACCGGTACAGGCCTCACCGCAAGATGCATATGCCACGAGCTTGACCACCTTGACGGACATCTGTTCACCGAAAAGTGCGAACGCATGCTCTCCGAGGACGAGATAAAGGGCAGCGGAAGCGAGGGATGAGTATGCGCATAGTTTTTATGGGCACACCGGATTTCGCAGCAGCCTCATTAAAAAAGCTTATAGATGAAAAATACGATATTGCAGCCGTTTTCACTCAGCCGGACAAGCCGCGCGACCGCGGCATGAAGCTTTCGTACAGTCCGGTAAAGGAGCTTGCACTGGAAAATAATATTCCCGTTTATCAGCCTACAAAGCTGCGCGACGGAACGGCTACCGAGCTTATAAAAAGCCTCAGGCCCGATATTCTTGTCGTTGTCGCTTACGGGCGCATACTGCCGGATGATATGCTCGAGGTACCGAAATACGGCGCTATAAACGTGCATGCGTCGCTTCTGCCTAAGTACAGAGGTGCAGCACCCATACAGTGGGCGGTTTTGAACGGCGATAAGATCACCGGCGTTACGACCATGTATCTCGCGTCGGAAATGGATACGGGCGATATCATCTACACATCCGAAACTGAGATAGGTGAGTTTGAGACCTCCGGCGAGCTGTTTGACCGCCTGATGGTCATGGGCGCCGAGCTTCTTGACCGCACTCTGCGCGATATAGAAGCCGGAACAGCGCCGAGAACGCAGCAGGATCACAGCAAGGCAAGCTATGTCAAAATGCTCGATAAAAGCCTCAGCCCCATAGAGTGGGCGAAAACACCGCGCGAGATCATAAAGCAGATATACGGCTTACAGCCGTGGCCGGTCGCAACAGCAGAGCTTGACGGAAAAGTTTTTAAAATTTATTCTGCCGAGTATACGCAGAACAAGACAGTTAAAGCTCCCGGAAGCGTGGTCAGCGCCGGAAAAAAGGGCATTGAGATAGCCTGCCTTGGAGGCGAAACGCTTCTCATAACCGAGCTTCAGGCAGCAGGAAAAAAACGAATGAAAGCGTCCGACTATTTGCTCGGACACCCCATAAAGGTGGATTAAGCATTGGATAAAGCCAGAGAAGCCGCTGTTTTTGCGCTTGAGCGCACAAGACGCGACGGCGCATGGTCGTCGGCACTAAGCGACGCGATGAAAACTAAATACGATCTTGACTCGCGCTCGCTTTCGCTTGCAGTCAGCATAAGCCTCGGCGTTTTGCAGAACACCGCGCTTCTGGATTATTACATTGATCTCAACAGTAAGTCGGCATCTAAGATCGAGCCGAAGGTGCGCGATATAATGCGCAGCGGCGCGTATCAGCTCATTTTTATGGACAAGATCCCTGCGTCCGCCGCCGTGAACGAATCGGTGGCACTGTGCAAAAAGCTTGGCTATTCAAGGGCTTCAGGCTTTTGTAACGCTGTTTTGAGAAAGATCGCGTCCAGTGCGGACAAGCTGCCCGAGCCTCCCGGAAAGGGAACGGCGCAGTACCTTTCGGTAAAATACAGCCATCCGCGTCAGCTTGCTCAGTATATTATTGATCGCCGGGGTTATGACGCCGCCGAGGCATTTCTCGCGGCCGATAACACGATCCCGGATACCTGCCTTCAGGTGAACACACTGAAGATCACGCCCGATGAGCTTATGCTGCGACTTTCGTCAGATGGCGTTCCGTGTTCAATGCACCCGTGGCTGCCGGATTGTATCGTCACGGCCGGAAGCGTAAGCTCAATGCCCGGCTTTGACGAGGGGCTTTTCTACGTTCAGGACCCTGCCGCAAAATGCGCTGTTCTGGCAGCGGCGCTTGAGCCGGGAATGAATGTGCTTGATTCCTGTGCAGCTCCGGGCGGAAAAAGCTTTGCGGCCGCCATTGCAATGCGAAATGAGGGCAGCATAGATTCCTGCGATCTGCACGATAAAAAAATAAGACTTATAAGTGAAGGCGCGCAGCGTCTCGGCATTTCATGTATAAATGCGTTTTTGCATGATGCGCGAGAACCGTTTTACAGGCAGTATGATGCGATCATTGCCGATGTTCCATGCTCGGGCTACGGTGTTATCCGAAAAAAGCCTGAGATACGCTATAAGCCGCTTGAAGACAGCGCATCGATGCCTGCGATACAGGCTGCGATACTCGAAAACCTTTCGCAATATGTTAAGCCGGGCGGAGTGATCATTTATTCAACATGCACGGTGCTCGAGCGTGAAAACGAAGATGTCGTGAAAGCGTTTTTGAGCGAACACGCCGAATTTTCGGCAGAGGGCTTTACGCTTCCGAACGGAGAGACTGCCGCCGACGGATATACGACATTCTGGCCGGATATTCACGGTACCGACGGATTTTTTGTCAGCAAGCTAAGGAGAAACAAATGAAAAACCTTAGGAGCATGCTCCCAAATGAAATTGAAGCTGTTCTCGCAGATCTTGGCGAGCCTAAATACCGTGCAAAGCAGGTGTTCAAGTGGCTCGGCAGAGGAATAGGCTCAATTGATGAAATGAGCGATATCCCAAAATCGCTGCGCGAGAAGCTTAAAACCGAATATGCCGTTTACGAGCCGAAGGTACTCAGCAAGCAGGTCTCGAAAATTGACGGCACGATAAAATACCTGTGGGAGCTGTATGACGGCAACGCGGTCGAAACCGTTGTCATGAGCTATAAGCACGGAAACACAGTCTGCGTTTCCACTCAGGTCGGCTGCCGCCAGGGCTGTGCCTTCTGCGCGTCCACCATAGGCGGCCTTGTTCGATGTCTCGAGCCGCATGAAATTCTCGAGGAGGTCATGTTTTCGCAGATCGATTCGGGAAAGCAGATATCAAATATCGTCCTCATGGGTATCGGTGAGCCGCTTGATAATTTTGATAACGTCGTCAAGTTCCTTGAGCTTGTAAATCACCCGGACGGTATGAATATCGGTATGCGGCATATTTCGCTTTCAACCTGCGGAATAACAGAAAAGTTTGACAAACTGGCCGAACTTAATTTACAATTGACTTTATCGGTATCTCTGCACGCTCCGGATGACGAAACTCGCTCGAAGATTATGCCTGCCAACCACGGCAGAGGTGTGGACGAGCTTATGGAGTGCTGCCGCCGCTATTATGAAAAAACCGGCCGCAGAATATCGTTTGAATATATCATGATCGACGGTGTCAACGACACGCAGTATCACGCGGAGCTTTTGTCAAAGCGCGCGAGGTATGTCGGTGCGCATGTCAATCTGATTCCGATGAACCACGTTGAAGAGAGCCGTTTTCAGCCTTCAACTCAGGGGCACATAAAAGCATTTGTCAAAGTGCTTGAGGATAACGGCGTTAACGTCACCGTCCGCCGCAAGCTCGGCGGCGATGTTGAGGCATCCTGCGGACAGCTGCGCAGAAAAATGCAGAAGGGCAATCAGGTAAAATGAAAAGTTTCGGCATCACTGACAAGGGAAAGGTCAGAAGCGAAAACCAGGACAGCTATATAATCGAAAACTGCGATAAGCGAAAATGCGTTATCGCGGTCATCTGCGACGGTATGGGCGGCGCGAAGGCAGGTGATCTTGCCAGCAGGCTCTCAAGCAAGGAGTTTGTCAGCCGCGTTTACGAAAGCCTTGCCGCTCCGCGGCTTCTCATGGGCAACATCGAAAAGCTTTTGCGCGACAGCTGTGCGGATGCAAACGGCGTTGTATATGAATACTCGCGCTTTGATGCAAACTACAGCGGCATGGGAACAACTCTTGTCGGCGGTATTATAACGCGCCGCAAGGCCTGCCTTGTCAACGTTGGCGACAGCCGCGCATATTACCTTTCCGATGAAGGGATAAGGCAGATAAGCCGCGATCACTCTTATGTCGAAGAGCTTGTGTCGATGGGGGCAATAACAAAGGAAGAGGCCGCCCATCATCCGAAGAAAAATATAATCACACGCGCACTCGGCGTTGACGCATCCGTTGAAGCCGACTATTTTGAATGCCCTCTGCACAGGGGTGACGGCATTCTGCTTTGCTCCGACGGGCTGAGCAATATGGTCAGCGATAAGGAAATTCATGATCACTTCAAGGAAAATGCCTTGCCCGAGGATGTCTGCTCCAAGCTTATGGCGCTTGCGCTTGCGCGCGGAGCAAGAGACAATGTCTCGATCGTTTTAATTAAGACTTGATATCAAAGGTGCTGTTATGGAAAACACTAATGATAAATATATAGGCAAGATCCTTGACGATCGCTATGAGATCATCGAGCTTATCGGCTCGGGCGGCATGGCGAACGTATACAAGGCTCTGTGCCACCGATTGAACAGATATGACGCGGTCAAGATCATGCGCGATGAAACCGCCGCAAACACCGAGCTGCGCCGACGCTTCCGTGCCGAGTCGCAGGCTGTTGCCATGCTTTCTCACCCCAATATCGTCTCGGTTTACGATGTAAGCCATAGTGACGATGTGGAATATATCGTTATGGAGCTTATTGACGGAATAACGCTCAAGCAGTATTTGCAGAAAAAAAGCGTACTTGATCCGTCCGAGGTGCTGGATTTCACTATCCAGACGGCAAAAGCTCTTGAGCATGCGCACAGCAAGGGCATTATCCACCGCGACATAAAGCCGCAGAATATCATGCTGCTCAAAGACGGCATGATCAAGGTCGCCGACTTCGGCATTGCGTCGCTTGAAAATACCATTGAGGAAAATAACGGCGAGACCGTAGGATCTGTGCATTATATTGCACCCGAGCAGGCGCGCGGCGAAGCTCCCGACGCGAGAAGCGATATATATTCGCTCGGCATAGTGATGTATGAAATGCTCACCGGCAGGCTTCCTTATGTCGGAAACTCCGACGTTGAGGTTGCCGTTAAGCATATGAACACCGACCCCGTCACTCCGCGAGACATAGTGCCTTCAATTCCCGAAGAGCTTGAGCGCATATGCCTTAAGGCCATGAATTCAAACATAGACGAGCGCTATCAGACGGCGAGCGAGATGCTGGCCGACCTTGAGCAGTATAAGGCTCAGAGCCTTGCCGCTCATGTGCTTGAAGATTCAGAGGCGGTACTTATCGACAGCGAGGAGCCGCCGAGGCGCAGAGCTCAGCGCAGCCGCCGCAGCAAAAAAATAGCTCTCAGCTCCGGAATACTGGCCGTTTTGCTGTTTGTAATAATCGGCTTTGTGTTCTTAAACGGCTATTTCCTGAAGGATCTGTTTTCAGATCCCGTTAAGGTCAAGGTCGATAACTTTGTCGGGCGTTACTATGAGGATGTCATTAACGACAAGGACTATAAGAAGATTTATGATTTCAAGGTCACGTTCAAGGTCGATCTTGAGCATGAGTACGGTATAATTCTCTCGCAGGATCCCGAGTCCGGCCGCAGCAAAACGGTAAGCGATAAGGGCAGTAAAATAGTTGTTGAGCTTGTGTGTGCTGCCGAAACGGTTGACGATCAAAAGCGCCTTTTGAAGGTGCCGAATATCGTAAATCACGAGCGGGAAGAGGCCATAAGCATGGTTCAGGATGCAGGCTTTACTTATTCTCTTGAACAGGCTCCATCTGACAGCATAACCAAGGGCTATGTTATAAGCACCGATCCCGTGGCCGGCGCAGCAGCCGACGAAGGCTCGGAAATTAAAATCATCATCAGCACAGGCCCCGAAACCGTGATGACCAAGGTACCCCAGCTCAAAGGACTTTCAAAGGATGCCGCCATCGCAAAAATAGAAAGCAGCAACCTAAGCATCGGAAGCATTTCAACCGCAGAGAGCGATCTTGATGCCGGAACCGTCATTGATCAGAACATTGCTGCCGGGACCGAGATAGAAGAGCACACCAAAATATCCATAACCGTGTCCTCCGGACCGTCGGGAAACGGTGGCTGAATGGACGGAACGATTATTAAAGCTCTCAGTGGATTTTACTATGTCATATCCGCCGATGAGGTCTACGAATGCCGCGCTCGCGGCAAATTCCGCCTTGACGGCACCTCTCCCATGGTGGGCGACAGGGTCAGCTTTGACCCCGAGGGCAAAAAAGGCTATGTAACCGCCGTGCACGAGCGAAAAAACTTTTTCATACGGCCTGCCGTTGCGAATATTGACGCGCTTGTATTTATAGCGGCAAACACAAATCCCGTGACAGATCCGTTCCTGATAGACAGAGTGTCAGTCATCACCGAGGAAGCCGGCTGCGAGCTTATCGTTTGCATAAATAAAGCCGACATTGACCCGGCCGATGAGCTTTACGGTATATATACGTCCTCCGGCTTTGAAACGCACAGAGTAAGCGCAAAAAGCGGAGTCGGTATTGCCGAGCTAAAATCCGCGCTCAAAGGCAAGATTTGCGCATTCACCGGCAACTCCGGCGTCGGCAAATCGAGCATACTCAATGCCATGCTCCCGGGACTTAGTCTTCAGGTCGGAGAGGTCAGCGAAAAGCTCGGTCGAGGAAGACACACAACGAGGCATGTTGAGCTGTTTGACGCAGGCGATGAGACATATATTGCCGACACTCCGGGCTTTGCTTCGTTTGAGATCGAAATGATGCAGACTATCGACAAATCCGAGCTGCAATACGATTTCCGCGACTTCAAAGAGTATATCGGTTCATGCCGATTTGCCGACTGCGCCCATCTCAAAGAGCCGGGCTGCGCGGTAACGGCCGCAGTCAAAGCAGGCAGCATATCAAAAAGCCGCTACGAATCATACTCAAGGCTCTATGAGCTTGCAGCCAAAAATAAGTTTTGGGAAAATAAATAGAATATCAAATCCGCCTCCGGCATACGTTTTATAAAACGCGTGTGCTGGGGGCGGTTTTTTGCGTAAAGGTCCGTGTGCTTTTTTCGCTGTAATTGCAATTGTTTCGGGAGTTATTATTATTCTTTCGCTTATACTGCCTACGCAGTTTTGGTGGTTCATGCTGGCGGCTGCGCTGATATGCCTTGGCGTTTGGCTTTTTAGGTGTCATTAAGCGGCAGGCGTGCGCATAGTATGTACAAAAGCAAATTTAAGGAGAAATGCCATGAAGATCGAACTAAAAAGCAGGGAAGGCAGCGTGTATAAAAAATTGTGCAGCTCGGTTTCCGAAGCTAATAGCGATGCAGAGCTGATAGTGCCGGACTCGCTGGAGGATATCCTTCGTATCCTCAGCTGCCGTCACCAGTGCCGAATACGCGAAAAAAACGTCAGCCAGGACGCTGTAAGTGTCAGCGGAGAAATTGACGTAACGGTTATGTACATTCCGGAAACCGGCGATGGCGTGCGCGTTGTGGGAACGACTGTTCCGTTTGAAATCAGCTTCAGTGCACCGGGAGCAGACAGCACCAGCTCTGCCGTCACAAAGCTTCTTGCACTCACTGCCGATGCCAAGGCGGTAAACCCGAGGAAAATATCAATTACCACAAGCACCGTTATGGAGCTTAGCTGCTATAAATACTCGGATATGTGCTGGTTCGAGCCTCCCGAGAGTGTGCCGGATAAGCTGTTTTTCAAAACAAGTGAGCTTAAATGCAAAAGCATTGTCCTCGTATCCGAAAAAACGCTCAGCGTTGAGGATGAGCTGGAGGTCCCCGAGCAGCTTTCAGGCGGAGATTTTGTGAAGGCTTTCAGCAGCATAAGTCTCGGCGGCAGCGAGGTCATCGGCACAAAGCTCGTGGTTAAAGGCACGGCCGAGATTGAAGCGCTATATCTTGTATCCGGAGCTCCGCAATCAGCGCATTTTTCGCTGCCATTTTCTCAGCTTTTTACTCTGCCCGACGACTGCATCGATCCCGAGGTCATTGCCTGCGACATGATAACAGGACAGTATTTTGAAGCGTTTGACGGCAAGCTCTCGGCGGATATACGCGCAGCGATCGAAATAATATGCCTTCAGGAGCACAATAGAAGATACATATGCGATGCATACTCATGCAAAAAAGAGCTTGCTCTTTCAGGCAGCGAGCTAAGCTGCCTTACCGGTATCAGCACTATAAGCGTAAGCTGCCCTGTCACGCTTTCGTACAATTCCGATTACGGCGCCGAAACCGTTATTGCGGCCGCAGTGAATGCCTCATGTCCCGAGATATCGGAAACGGAAGTGCTTATTCCCGTTACAGCCGAGCTTATATATAAAGACCGCGAAGGTGCACTTAGATCGTGCAAGCTCAGAGGAAAGGCACAATATCTGCCCGAGGGCGGACGCCGGCCGGACAAAATTCACGTTGCTTCTGTCACCGTCAGCGCATCGGCAAAGGGTGATAGCCTTAGCGCCGACATATGTGTTGTCGTATCGGCAAGATACCTTGACTACACCGACATCAACATGATATGCGAGGTCGATGAAACTGAGCTTGAACGCGAAAGGCCAAACGCGGCGCTGTATATGTGCCGCTGCGCCGACGGAGACCTCTGGACGCTCGCGAAAAAATACGGCTCCGACACAGAGATTATAAAGCAAATTAACGAAATTGACGAAGTGCCGAGCGACAGGTTGCTGCTCATCCCGGTGGTGTAAACATGAAAAGCGCTTATGATGAAGCCGTCAGGCTGCTGCCGTCAAAAACGGCGGCAGCTCTCGGTGAGAGGTTCAAAGCTGCCGAGGAATTCAGACTGAGAGCCGGGCGATACCCGAGCGCGCTGATCGGCGGCAGGGAGGAGGTAATAGCCGATAAAGCCGTTACTTGTGATGATATCGCCTGCGTGCTTGAAAAAGCGACAAATGCCTCACTTCATTCTGTCTGGCAGGACATGTCCAGGGGCTTTATAAGCTGCGGCTTTGGCTTGCGCATCGGAGTATGCGGCACCGGAGTGATAAGCGGCGGAAAGCTGACAGGACTTCGGGATATAAGCTCGGTTTCGATCAGAATACCAAGGCAGAGTACAAACTGCGGCGGAGAAGTACTGAAAAAGCTTTGCGCCATTCAGGATAATGTCCTCATCATCTCTCCGCCGGGCGGCGGCAAAACAACTTTCCTGCGTGAATGTATAAGAGTCATATCAAGCTCCGGCGTCAGAGTGGCGGTGTGCGACGAGAGAAGCGAGCTTGCGGCAGTGTTTCGCGGTGTTCCGCAGTTTGACATTGGTCCAGTGAGCGACGTCATGTCCGACATTCCAAAGTCAGAGGCAGCGCTTATGCTTCTGCGCTCCATGAATCCGCAGGTAATAGCTATGGACGAGATATCCTCGCCGGAGGATTGCCTCGCGGCAGCCTCCGCCGTCGGATGCGGAGTGCGCGTCATTGCAACGGCGCACGCAGCGTCTGTTTCAGACCTTAAGCGCCGCAATGTATACAGACTTCTTTTGGCACAGGATGTTTTTAAAAGCATAGTCGTCATTGAAAACAATGCCGACGTTCGCTCGTACAGATTGGAGATGCTGCAATGAATATTATCGGCGCAATGCTCATAATGTTCTCCTGCACGGCGGCAGGGATAATGAAAGCGCGCAGCCTGAGCGAGCTGGACAAGACCTACGGCACACTGATAGCCGTACTGACGCTTATAAAAAGCGAGATCGCAACTTTATCAGCTCCGCTTGACGTAACACTTGGAAGAGCGGCAGGCTCGGCTAACGGTGATACGGGAAGATTCATATCACAGGTAAGACGCAGCTTTGAAAAGCTCGGCGAGGATTCGTTCTGCGGCATATGGTGTAGCGCCGCTCGGGATAATCTGCAAGGTCTGTCAGAGCGAGCGCTTTCGGCCGTTGAGGAGCTTGGCGCAAGCCTTGGTAGATATGACGGCGCCATGCAGTGCGCGGCGATAGACCGCTGCATAAACGAGATGAGTCTTGAGCAGCAAAACTTGCGCTTATTGCTCGGCGCAAACAAAAGAATGTACATAGGCGTCGGCGGAGCCATGGGACTTATCATAGCCATCATGCTTATCTGAGTATACCGGAGGAAAAATGGAAGTTGAGCTTATATTCAAAATAGCGGCCGTAGGCATCCTGGTCGCAGTTCTTAACATATTGCTGTCGCGATCAGGGAGGGACGAGCAGGCGCTTATGACAACGATCGCGGCGCTGGTCGTTGTGCTGATCGTTGTGGTTCAAAAGATCAGCGAGCTTTTTATGCTCATAAAAGATCTGTTTCAGCTCTGATGGAGATAGTAATAAAAGCATCTGCGATTGCGGCGGTTTCGGCGATTTGCATTCTGCTTATTAAAAAGAACAACGGAGAGATCGGTCTTGCCGTGGCAATCGCGGCGGCGGCTGTTATTTGCTTTGCCGCAGCACAGCTTTTCGGCAGCATAATAGAGCTTGTTCGCTATGCAATAGGTCAAACAGGTCTCAGCTCGGCGCTGTTCATGCCGATAATCAAATGCGTCGGCATTGCAATCATAGTAAAGATAGTCTCCGGCCTGTGCAAGGATGCAGGGCAAAGCGGCATTGCCTCGTCGCTTGAAATGTTAGGGTCTGCCGCAGCGCTGTTCACTGCGATACCGATAATAAGCTCACTTTTGGAAACGATCGGCGGACTGATATGAAAAAGTTGATATTTATTTTAATATTCTCGCTGCTTTTGATAACACCGTGCAGCGCAGCGCCTTATGACGATGCCTCGCTTCAAGACTCGCTGCCCGATTATGCCCGAGATCTGGCAGGTGAAGTGTCTCAACCGGCAAACGAGGGACTTGAGCAAATAGAAAGTGCCTTAACCGAAACGCTGTCCGGCGGCCTGAGCGGAGTGATAAAGCGCGCTTTGAGCATAATCGCCGTTGCGGTAATCTGTGCGGTATTAACCGTGTTCTGCGATGATGCACCCGAGTATGTATCGCTCGGAGGATGCGCGGCAATAGCTGTAATAAGTGTCTCGGACGTCAATTCCTTCATCTCATCCGGCACCGATGTGATAACAGCGCTGTCGGGCTTTTCAAAAACGCTGCTGCCTGCAATGTGTGCAGCGTCCGCGGCATGCGGAACCCTATCCTCTGCAACGGTAAATTACGCAGCGTCGGTGCTGTTTTTGGATTCATTTTTGACAATAGCCCGTAGCGTCGTACTGCCGCTTATATACGCCTATCTTGCCGTCGGAATAGCGTCATCATCGTTTGACAGCAAAAGCCTTAAGGATATATCCGGACTCTTAAAACGCGTATGCACGCTCTTGATGACCGCGGCAGCCCTCGGCTTCACTGCGTATATTAGCATAAGCTCGGTCGTTGCGTCAGGCGGTGATGCCGTTGCCTCAAAGCTTGCCAAAACCGCAATATCGACCGCACTGCCGGTTGTCGGCGGAATAATATCCGACGCTGCCGGAACCGTGGTGGCAGGAGCCGAAGCAATGCGCAACACGCTTGGCGTGTTCGGTATGATAGCGCTGCTTGCGATCTGCATATCTCCGTTTGCCTTGATGGCGCTCAACTACATAGGTTATAAGCTTACGACGGCGGCAGTAAAAGCGTTCAGCTGCACAAGACTCGGTGAGCTGACAGATTGTATCGGCTCTGCGATAGGAATGATACTCGGTCTTGCAGGATGCTGCGCGACGATCCTGTTTGTGTCAATGGCAGTATCCATAAAGGCGGTGGGCGGATAATGGCGGATATATTCGGTCAATGGCTGCACGCGGTCATATACACAGGCGTTGTGTGTTCAATTGCGCTCATGCTCTCGCCGGACGGCAGAGTTAAAAATGCGCTTAAAATTCTCTGCGCCGTGGCAATGTGCGCTGCAATAGTTTCGCCTTTATCGGAGCTTGACTTTGATGCGTATTCAAAAGCAATGGCGCGCTGCAAGCTTGACGCCGAGCAGTACGCCGATCAGGGCGAGCAGTACAGCAAAAATTTGAATCGGACTATCATAGAGGACGAATGCCGGGCATATATATTGGACAAAGCCGATGAAACGGGCATAGAGCTTGCCGAAGTTACGGTAACGGCAGAGTGGAGCACCGACGGCTACTGGTATCCGCATGAGGTGCGCATCGTATCCGGGGCAGATGAAAATCAGCGGGCCAAACTTTCCGACTGCATTCAGACGCAGCTCGGTATAAGCGCCGAAAATCAGGATTGGAGCGACGGTGAAAATGGGTGACAGACTCAAAGCTCAACTGAATAAGTTTAAGTATCCACTCCTCGCGCTTGTGCTCGGCCTGATAATAATGCTCCTGCCGATAGGCGGAAGCTCGAGTCAGAGCGTAAGCTCGCAGACAGACGAGCAGCGCCTTGCGGCGGTTCTGCAAAGGTGCGACGGTGTCGGCAATGTGACTGCACTTTTGTCCGAAACCGGCGCCGTTATCGTGTGCGACGGTGCGGATGATGCCGCGGTGCGCCTGTCGGTCATCAAGGCTGTTGAAGCTTTCACCGGCTTTTCAAGCGACAGTATTCAGGTAATAAAAACTGCGCCGAATATAGGAGGGTAAAATGAAGCATCTTAAAAGAAACGTGACTATTGCTGCGGTGCTGCTGCTCGTATGCGCGGCGGTATATCTCAACTGGTCGTACAACAACAAGTGGGGAACGGCAGACCCTGCTATGGTAAAGGCCGAGGACGCGGCGATGAAGGCGGCAAACGAAGCGTATGAAGCGGCAAACACAAAAAGCTCAACCGGCTACTTTGCCGAAGCCAGGCTCAATCGTCAGGTATCGCGAGATGAGGCAATAAAGCTTCTCGAGGATGCGGTGAAGTCCGACACGGCCTCTCAGGAGACCATAGATTCGGCAATGACGTCAATATCCGCAATGGCAAACTATTCGATGAAGGAATCGCAGCTTGAAAACAAACTGCTTGCCAAGGACTTTTCCGACTGCGTTGTGTATATGAGTGAAGACTCCATAACAGTTGCCGTTCCGGCGCCTAAAGACGGGTTGAGCGAAGCGGCCGTTGCGAGAATAACCGAAACGGTGACCTCCGAAACCTCGTATACTGCCGCTCAGCTTAATGTTATAGAGGTTCCATCGTAAAAAAGACGGGAATTTCCCGTCTTTTTTCTTTATTTTTGACTTATGTTGTGGTACAATACTATGACAGAATTTTTGCACCCATGGTGCAGACAAAACGGAGGCATAACATGAGCGAAAATTACATTAGCTGCAAAGCCGAAAACGGCAGCATAAATATATCCGAAGAAGTCATTTCCGCAATGGTGCGCACTGCCGTCACCGAGGTAGACGGCGTTGCTGCGATATCCAACACGACGACCGGCGAAATAGCAGAGCTTATCGGAATAAAAACCATGTCCAAGGGCATCACCGTTCAGATAATTGACGACACCGTTAAGGTCGATGTTATCATTCTTGTCCGCTACGGCTGCAATATAGTAAACGTCGCGCGCGAGGTGCAGAACTCCGTCGGCGAGGTCGTCCAGGCCGTTACCGGAATTGAGAAGGCCGAGATCAACGTTCACGTATCCGGCGTGGCTTTTGAGAAGTAAAACACGAGGTATTTGAGGATGAAGAGAACTACCGCCAGAGAAATTGCGGTTCAGCTGAGCTTTTATGCATGCACAAGCGAAAAAGACGTGGACGAGCTGCTCAATGAGTTTTTCAACAAGGAGTATTACGATACTCTTGCAGAGGAAAACGAGCTGTTTTCCGAATATCCGGAGAAAAAGCAGCAGGAGTATATCTCGCGTCTTGTTAAAACGGTTTATGATTACCGCATTCAGATAGACAAGCTTATTGAAAAATACGCACAGGGCTGGAAGCCGGAGAGAATGTCGAAAACCGCAATGTCTATCCTCCGTTGTGCAGTAAGCGAAATCATGTATATGGATGATATTCCGGCAAACGCAGCAATAAATGAAGCCGTTGAGCTTGCAAAAGGCTATGACGAGCCGGAAACCGTTTCGTTTATAAACGGTATCCTCGGCGGCATTATGCGCGGCGAGTTCTCCGAGGACGAAAGCACGCAGGATATAACGGAGACTGTGTGATGAGCCAGAACAGCATTACCGTATCAGAGCTTAACCAGATAATCAAGACGCTTATCGACGGCGAACCGATCCTGAACAAAGTCTGTGTGCGCGGCGAATTATCCAACTATAAGATATATCCGTCTGGCCATCATTACTTTACGCTGAAGGATGCCGAGAGCAGCCTTCGCTGCGTCATGTTCAAAAGCAGTGCGTCCAAGCTGCGCTTTCGCCCCGAAAGCGGAATGGGCGTCACTGCTTTTGGACGTATATCGGTCTTTCCGCGCGACGGTGCGTATCAGCTTTACTGCACTGACCTTATCCCCGAGGGAACTGGCGATCTTCAGATAGCCTATGAGCAGCTTAAGGCAAAGCTTGCGGCCGAAGGACTGTTTGATCCGGCACACAAAAAGTCGCTTCCGACTTTTCCAAAGAAAATTGCTATCATTACCTCGTCCGCCGGAGCGGCGGTTCACGATATGATACGCATACTCGGCACACGCTGGAGCATGACGAAGGTCGTGCTTTTACCGGTTCGCGTTCAGGGCGTTGAAGCTCCGCCGGAGATAGTCGGCGCGATACGCTACGCAAATAAGCACAAGGTCGCAGACCTCATAATAACAGGCCGCGGCGGCGGTTCGATCGAAGACCTGTGGGCATTTAACGATGAGCGTGTGGCGCGCGCAATATATGAGTCCGAGCTGCCGGTCATCTCCGCTGTGGGACATGAGCCGGATGTTACAATAGCCGACTATGTTGCCGACGTTCGAGCATCCACTCCGTCAAATGCGGCAGAGATCGCCGTTCCCGACGAGGCCGAGATACGCGAGTATCTTATGAATATGAACATACGTCAGACGCAGGCTATGCAGAAGAGCCTCAGCCGCATGAATACTCGGCTCGACGATATAAGAAACCGCCGTGTCCTGCTTGATCCCATGGCATATGTCGATACCAAGCGCACAGAGCTTGACTATGTTCGTGGCAAGCTAATTGCCGCTGCCGAAAAGACAAATGCGGCAAACAGACATAAATTCGTTGCGCTTGCGGCATCGCTTGATGCTATGAGTCCGCTCAAGGTCCTCGGCAGGGGCTATGCGATTGCGTCAAGCGAAAGCGGCGAGCTTATAAAAAGCGTCGGCGACGTGAATAAGGGCGATAAGCTCAGGCTCAGCGTCAGCGACGGACTTATAAAATGCACTGTAGATGAAAGTGAGGCAAAAAGCCATGGCTAAAGATAAAATGAGCTTTGAGGATTCAGTAAAGCGTCTTGACGAGATCGTCAAGCTGCTAGAGCGCGGCGATGCGCCACTGAGCGAATCGCTGAAGCTTTTTGAAGAGGGTACGTCTCTCATATCCAATTGCGACACGTTGCTAAATGAAGCCGAGCAAAAGGTCGTAAAGCTCAGGAAAGGTCAGGACGGGGAGCCGGAGGAGCTTCCGTTTGGTGAATGATATGACGGCAAATGAATATAAAAACCTTGTTGATTCAAAGCTTTCGGAGTTTTTCAATCCCTCGGGTATGAGCTATGACGGGCTTCTTGAATCAATGCATTACAGCCTTACCGCAGGCGGTAAGCGCATACGCCCGACGCTTGTTCTTGAGTTTTGCCGTATCTCCGGCGGAGATGTTGAAAAAGCCCTTCCGGTCGCTTGTGCAATAGAAATGCTGCATACCTACAGCCTCATTCACGATGATCTGCCGTGCATGGATAATGATGATCTTCGCCGCGGCAAACCGACAAATCATGTCGTTTACGGTGAATGTACTGCAACGCTGGCAGGCGACGCTCTTCAGGCCGAGGCTTTCGGCACGATAGCTTGCAGTGAGCTTCCGGCAGAGAACAAGATTGCCTGCGTGGAGATCCTCGCCGACGCCGTAGGCAGCGACGGGATGTGTGCCGGGCAGTATCTCGATATGGTCGGAGAGAGCAAGCGGCTTACGGAAGAGGAGCTTGACGACATCAATTCGCGAAAAACCGGAGCGCTGCTTATTGCCGCATGCCGTATGGGCGTTGCGGCCGCCGGAGGAAGCGGAGAGATGCTTGAAGCCGCCGCACATTACGGCGCTTGCGTCGGCGCGGCATTCCAGATACGTGACGATATTCTGGACGTTATCAGCACAAGCGAGGAGCTTGGCAAGCCTATAGGCTCGGATGCGCAGGAGCATAAGAATACATACATGGCTCTTCTCGGCGAATCAAAATGCATGGAAATGATCGAAAAGCTGACAAATCAGGCAAAAAGTGCGCTTTGCGGCGCGTTTGACGACACGAAATTTCTCTGTGACCTTGCCGATTCCATGGTAACGAGAAGAAAATGAAGTGAATAATCTGTAAAACCGCGGCGAATGTCACTTGTAATCCTCGCCGCGGTTTGTTATACTGTAAAATAGTATATTTTACGAATATTTAGCTAAATACGAGGTTTTGTTTTGAATATCCTGAATAAAGTCAATTCCTCTAACGATATAAAACGCCTCAATAAAAACGAGCTTCCTCAGCTCTGCGCCGAGCTTCGTGAGTTTATTATTGAAAACGTTTCCAAAACCGGAGGACACCTTGCATCAAATCTCGGCACTGTCGAGCTTACCGTTGCGCTGCACAGAGTTTATGACAGTGCAGTGGACAGAATCGTGTTCGATGTCGGCCATCAGAGCTATGCTCATAAAATAATAACAGGCCGCCGCGACGCATTCAGCACTCTGCGCTGCTATGGCGGCTTATCCGGGTTTCCCAAGCCCTACGAAGCCGATGACGACGCTTTCATCGCTGGACACGCTTCAAATTCGGTCTCGGTCGCTCTTGGCATGGCTCGCGCGAGAACCATAAAGGGTGAAAACTACAGTGTATGTGCCGTTATAGGTGATGGCGCGCTGACCGGCGGCCTTGCCTATGAGGGCCTTGCCAATGTCGGCGGAAGCAGCGAGCCGATCGTAATAATCCTTAACGATAACGGTATGAGCATCAACGGCAACGTCGGCGGTATGGCAAAGCTGCTGTCAAAAGAACGCGTAAAGCCCGGGTATATCAACTTCAAGCGGTGGTACAGGCAGGCTGTCAGCGGCATGGACGGCATTTATAACGCAAGCCATAAGCTCAAAGAAGCTCTCAAAAAGTCGATATTGCCGTCAAATATGTTCGACTCGATGGGCATATATTATCTCGGCCCCGTTGACGGGCATGACGTTGACCAGCTTGAAACGGTCATCCGCTGGGCCAAGGAAATGAACACGCCTGTACTCGTGCATGTAATAAGCAAAAAGGGAAAGGGCTGCTCATACGCCGAGGAGCACCCGGATCAGTATCACGGTGTCGGGAAATTTGACCCTGCTACGGGGCAAATGCCGGAAGCAAAGCCGTGCTTTTCGTCTGTTTTTGGCAATAAGCTTACTCAGCTTGCCGAGATAAACCATAATATCGTAGCCATAACCGCCGCAATGTGCGCCGGGACAGGGCTTACAGAGTTCTCCGAGCGCTTTCCGGATAGATTTTTTGATGTCGGTATTGCCGAGGAGCATGCCGTTTCAATGGCTGCCGGTATGGCAAAGCAGGGGCTTGTGCCCGTCGTCGCAATATACTCGGGATTTCTCCAGCGCGCATATGATATGCTCATCCACGATGTTTCGCTTCAGGACCTGCATGTCGTTTTCTGCGTTGACAGAGCAGGCCTTGTCGGAAACGACGGCGAAACTCACCACGGCGCTTTTGATATCAGTTATCTGCGTTCGGTTCCGCACATGCAGGTGCTGTGTCCGGCAAACTTTGCCGAGCTTGAAGCCATGCTTGATAAGGCCGTAAACCGCATGTCCGGACCTGTCGCAATCAGATATCCGCGCGGCGGCGAAGGCCGATACACAGATTGCCATACAGAAGGCTGCACTCATCTCCGCAGCGGAAACGACATAACTATCGCCGCATACGGCACAGATATAAACATTGCGCTCAATACGGCGGACATACTTGCCGATAAGGGCATTTATGCCGATGTGTATAAGCTTTCGCGCCTTGACAGCGGCTATTATGCCGATGTTATTGACTCTATGCGAAAAACCGGGCGCTTTCTTATGAGCGAGCAGGTTTGCCAAACCGGATGCATCGCCGATGAGATACTCGCCTGCGCCGAGCGCGCAGCCGTTAAGATAGACTGCGCATATACTCCCAATCTCGGCAGCGGCATTGTCGTTCAGGGCACCGTACCCGAGCTTATTAGGCATTGCGGCCTTGATGAAATTAGCCTTGCCAAAGCAGCCGAAAAGCTGGTCAGGGGTGAATGATGAAAAAAATTAGACTCGATCAGCTCGTTTTTGACCTCGGACTGACAGAGAGCCGGGAGCGAGCAAAAACGACTATAATGAGCGGCCTTGTTTTTGTTAACGGGCAGCGTGCTGATAAGCCGGGCATGCAAGTGCCTCCCGATGCAAACGTTGAGGTCAAGGGCGCAGCGCTTCCGTATGTCAGCCGCGGAGGCTTTAAGCTTGAAAAGGCACTCAAGGTTTTTCCGGCAGATCCAGCTGACAAGGTCTGCATCGACTGCGGCGCCTCGACAGGAGGGTTTACGGATGTTCTCCTGCAAAACGGGGCAAAAAAAGTGTATTCGGTCGATGTGGGATACGGTCAGCTTGCGTGGAGTCTCAGGCAGGACGTGCGTGTTATAAACATGGAGCGCACCAATATAAGGTACATTAGCTCTGATCAGATACCCGAGCCTATTGACATGGCCGTTATGGATCTGTCTTTCATATCAATAAAGCTTGTTCTTCCGGCTGTATGCTCGCTGCTCAAGAACGGCGGTGATTTGGTGTGCCTTATCAAGCCGCAGTTTGAGGCAGGCAGGGAAGAGGTCGGAAAAAAGGGCGTTGTCAGGGACAAAGGCGTCCACCTTTCGGTTATCGAGAGCATTCTCGATTTTGCGCCGAGCGTCGGCATGACAGTCATGGGGCTTGATTTTTCGCCGATAAAGGGACCCGAGGGAAACATTGAGTATCTATGCTACATGAAAAAGGGCAGCTTTGATGCCCCAATTATAGATGCGCAGGCTATCGTTGAAGCCTCGCACGAAAAACTGTGAGGTAAAAATGTCCGAACTGATAGTGTTGTGCCCGAATCCATACAGGGATTGCGGCCTTGAGCTTACAAAGAAAGCGGTAGATATTTTGCATAGCGGCGGTTATGAAGCGGCCGTTTGCCCGGTCTTCGGTGCACATGACGCCGAGGTCATTCCCAACGATGTTGAGCTTACAGCGTGGAGCACTGTTACAGAGCGCGCAGCCTTGTATATCGTCATCGGCGGAGATGGCACCATTCTGCACACTGCAAGGTATCTTAACCACACTCAGATTCCCATGCTTGGAGTAAACCTCGGAACCAAGGGGTTCATGGCATCGATTGAGCCGGAAGATATCGGTCAGATACTTGATGCCGCCGCCGGAAACTACTCCTCGAGCTTTAGAATGATGATAGACGTTGAGCTTATCCGAAACGGCGAGGTTATTTACACCGATGTCGGACTTAACGACGCCGTTATTCACGGCATGGGTGACTGCATAAAGCTCACTGCCTGGTGCGACGGCGAAAGGATAATGAGCTACTCCGGCGACGGTATTATCGTCTCAACGCCGACAGGCTCCACGGGCTACTCAATGTCGGCAGGCGGCCCGATCGTTGAGCCTGAGGCAAACAACTTTATAGTGTCGCCAATCTGTGCCCATTATATAGGCTCAAGAAGCTTTGTTCTGTCATCCGAGCACAAGATAACCATAAAGGCCGAAAAGCTTCACGACCGCCGCGCGTATGTATCCGTGGACGGAACCGACGGATTTGAGCTTGCAAACGAGGATATTGTCATCGTTCGCCGCTCGTCAAAGCTTGCAAACCTCGTCCATCTCGGCGAGCGCAGCTTTTACGATTCAACATTTGAAAAACTGCAATACAAAGTTGACTGAAAGGGGAAACTTAGTTGAAAGATTCAAGACAAAGCGTTATTCTCCAGATAATCTCCGATCAGGAGATCGAGACACAGGCCCAGCTTATAAAAGCGCTTGCCGAGCACGGTATCCCCAGCACTCAGGCAACGCTTTCAAGAGATATAAAGCAGCTTCATCTTGTAAAAGAGCTTAGCAACAGTGGCAAATACCACTATGTTGTCAGCGGTAAATCACGTAATAACGATCGCGAGCAGCGCCTTCGCAAAATATTCAGAGAGAGTGTCACATCGTACACCGTCGCGCAGAATATCATCGTCATAAAAACGCTTCCAGGCCTTGCGTCGGCCGCATGCTCGACGCTTGACTCGATGCACATTGAAACGCTTGCCGGAACGCTTGCCGGCGACGATACCGCATTTTTGGCAATGAAGGATAACAAAGCGGCAGAGGATTTCTGCCACGATATAGAAGAAATGTTCTGATAAGAGGTTTCCTATGCTTACACAGCTGCATATTGAAAATATTGCTGTAATTGAAAAAGCGGATATTGAGTTTGGAAAGGGATTGACCGTTCTGACCGGCGAAACAGGTGCAGGTAAGTCGATAATCGTTGACTCTCTCGGCGCTGTGCTCGGCGCTCGTACAAGCCGCGAGCTTGTGCGCACCGGGGCCGAATACGGCGTTGTGTCGGCAGTTTTTGAAACCGATGCCGCCGCAAAATGGTTTGAGGATAATGATTTTGAGCCGGAGGACGAGGTCATCATACGCCGCAAGATCTCCGCAGACGGCAAAAACAACTGCCGAGTATGCGGAAACCCGGTTACCGTTTCGCAGCTGAGGCAGCTCGGCTCACTTCTTTTGGATATTCACGGGCAGAATGACGGCCGGCAGCTTATGGACGAAGATTCGCATCTTGCTTACCTTGACGGATTCGGCAAGACATCGGACGAGCTTGCGGCATTTGGCGAGGCTTACAGAGAATATACAGCCTGCAAGCGCGAGATTGACAAGCTGTCCATGGACGAAGCGGAAAAAGAGCGTTTGGCAGACAGCTTGCGTTATAAAATAGAAGAGCTTGAAAATGCCCAGCTCAAAGTGGGCGAGGAGGACGAGCTTATAGCTCGCCGCGACCTTTTGCGAAATTCCGAAAAGCTTACAGAAGCGCTCGACGGAGCATACAGCGCATTGTATGCCTGCGATGAAAACGCAGGCTCGCTTGTCGATGAAGCGTCGGCACTCATAAGCAAGGCTGCACTGATATCAGATGAGCTGCGCGAAACGGCAGATATCATTGGTAATGCATCTTCTCTTATTTACGATGCCGCCGAGCGTATCCGTGACTTTCGCGACGGTCTGGAATTCTCGCCTGACGAGTATGACCGCATCGAAACGCGCACAAACCAACTCAAGCGCCTTGGCCGAAAGTATAACGCCGACGAAGAGGGTATGCTCAAAATTCTTGACGACAGCAGGAAAGAGCTTGCCATGCTTGAATATTCCGACGATATGCTCAAAAAGCTCGAAAAAAAGCTTGCTGAACATAAGGCTAACTGCGTCAAAAAGGCATCTTTGCTCACGGCGTGCCGCAAAGCGGCCGCAGAAAAGCTTGAAGCGCGCATTTGCAGTGAGCTTCGAGATCTCAGTATGCCGTCTGTGCGGTTCAAGGTATCCGTTGAGCCAATGGAATCGGCCCTCGGCTTTGACAAAACGGGAGCCGACGATGTGCGCTTTCTTATCTCCGCAAACGCCGGCATGGAGCTTGGCAGAATATCGAAGATCGCATCCGGCGGTGAGCTTAGCCGAATAATGCTTGCAATGAAAACCGCATTTTCCGATAACGACCCGATTGAAACAATGGTGTTTGACGAAATTGACACCGGTGTTTCGGGTGTTGCCGCTCAGCGCGTAGGCGAAAAAATGAGCGATCTTTCGCGCGGCAAGCAGGTTTTGTGCATAACGCATCTGCCGCAGATTGCCGCATTGGCCGACAGTCACGATAAGATCGAAAAAGCCGAAAAGGACGGAAAAACCTTCACTGTCGTAAAAGAGCTTGACCGTCAGGGCAGACGCATGGAGCTTGCAAGGCTCTACGGCGGCGACGTTATCACGGAAACGACCCTTGCCGGAGCCGAAGAGCAGCTAGCGGCAGCGGATAAATATAAGTTGACAAGAAACGATTAGTTTAGTATAATCTCACACGAAAACGCGATGAAAAGCAGAAGTAATTCATTTTTTGCTGCGCAGAGAGACCCTGTATGCTGAAAAGGGGAGAGCGAGGATGAATGAATACGGCTTGGAGCGGCTCGCTGAAACGCTTAAGTAGGCGATGACGGGTGCGCCCGATACAGCGCGTGAGTCATGCACTCACCGAGGCTTTATTCGTGAGAATGGAGCATATAGAGGTGGTACCGCGTTCACAACGCCCTCTGTCTTAGGACAGGGGGCTTTTTTTACAGGAGGCAGCTATGGATATTGGACAAAGAGCATTGGATTACCACAAAAGCGGTTATAATTGCGCACAGTCGGTTTTTGCCGCGTGCTGCGAATATACCGGCTTGGACGAGAAAACCGCGCTTGCACTTTCAGCTGGCTTTGGCGGCGGCGCGAGAAGCGGCGAGCTTTGCGGAGCGGTCACCGGCGCAATAATGGCCGAAGGACTCGTTTTCCCGTTTAACGACGGTCAGGATACCGAGGCAAAGGATAAGATCGCCGCTATTGCAAAGCAGTGCGTCGCCATTGCACGCGAAAAGTACGGCTATGTGCGCTGCGCAGATCTAAAGGGCAATATCGATTGCAGCGAAATAATCGCATTTATGGCCAAAACGGCCGAAGATATAATGAAAAAGGAGAAAAACTAATGGGTATTTACGAAGAATTGGTCGAAAGAGGACTTATCGCGCAGGTAACCAATGAAGATCAGATAAAAGACATGATCAATAACGGAAAAGCCACGTTTTACATCGGCTTTGACTGCACCGCCGACTCTCTGCATGTTGGCCACTTCATGGCGCTGTGCCTTATGAAGCGCCTGCAGATGGCCGGAAACCGCCCTATTGCACTCATCGGAGACGGCACCACGCTCATCGGCGATCCCTCCGGCAGAACCGATATGCGTCAGATGCTCACCGAAGAGACAATAGCGCACAATGCCGAGTGCTTTAAGAAGCAGATGGAAAAGTTCATTGACTTCTCCGAAGGCAAGGCTATTATGCTGCGCAACTCCGAATGGCTCAAACCGCTCAACTACATTGAGCTTCTGCGCGAGGTCGGTGCATGCTTCTCGGTAAACAACATGCTGCGTGCCGAGTGCTACAAGCAGCGCATGGAAAAGGGCCTGAGCTTCCTTGAGTTTAACTACATGATAATGCAGAGCTATGACTTCTACTACATGTTCCAGCACTACGGCTGCAACATGCAGTTTGGCGGCAACGACCAGTGGTCGAACATGCTCGGCGGCACCGAGCTTATCCGCCGCAAGCTCGGCAAGGATGCTCACGCAATGACAATTACGCTTCTGCTCAACTCCGAGGGTAAAAAGATGGGCAAAACCGCGGCCGGCGCCGTATGGCTTGATCCCAACAAGACCTCGCCCTACGATTTCTATCAGTACTGGCGCAATGTTGACGATGCCGACGTTCTCAAGTGCCTGCGTATGCTGACCTTCCTTCCGCTTGAGCAGATCAACGAGATGGACAGCTGGGAAGGCTCTCAGCTTAACAAAGCAAAAGAAATTCTTGCATTCGAGCTTACCTCACTTGTTCACGGCGAAGAAGAGGCAAAGAAGGCCGAGGCTTCGGCAAAGGCTCTGTTCGGCGGCGGCGCGTCCGGCGAAATGCCGACGACCGAACTTTCGGAATCCGATCTTACCGACGGCGCTATTGACGTTATGAGTGTACTCGTTCTCACCGGTCTTTGCTCTTCAAAGTCGGAAGCTCGCCGCAATATCCAGCAGGGCGGCATTTCCGCAAATGACGAGAAGGTAAGCGATATCGGCCGCAGTTTCACGACAGACGAGCTCAAAGCCGGCGTAGTTCTCAAGCGCGGCAAGAAAAACTTCAACAAAATTATTCTCAAGTAAGGTGAATCGGCATGTCCATAGAAAAAGGCAGAGCATATTTCAGACAGTTTGGTATGGAAGACAGAGTGCGTGAGTTCGATGTTTCAAGTGCAACGGTCGAGCTTGCAGCGCTTGCGCTCGGTGTTGAAGGCGCAAGGATCGCAAAGACACTCTCTTTCAAAAAGGATGATAGCTGTATCCTGATCCTCGCAGCAGGCGACGCAAGGATCGACAACCACAAGTTCAAGGAAAAATTCCATATGAAGGCTAAAATGCTTGCACCCGATGAGGTGCTGAGCATAGTTGGACATCCCGTCGGCGGAGTGTGTCCTTTCGGCATAAACGACGGTATCGACGTTTATCTTGACGAAAGCCTCAAGCGCTTTGAAACCGTGTTCCCGGCGGTCGGAAGCGCAAACAGCGCAATTGAGCTTGATCTTGATGAGCTGTATAAATACTCAAATGCCATCGAGTGGATCGATGTCTGTAAGCTCCCCGAATAACAAATAATTAATAGCAGAAGGAAATCACGGTTTCCCTCTGCTATTTTACTTTGTAGCTCTTGTAATTCATACAAAACTGCTGTATAATGTTTATAATTGTGCGCAGACCGGGGGCACCGCAGCGCCCCCGTATATAAAAGCGGCTGTGCGCACTTTACCGCTGCAATATTTTATGCCGCCTGCTTTTCCGAGGTTATTGATATGATAAAGATTGCGCCCTCGATCCTCTCTGCCGATTTCACGAAGCTCGGTGCCGAGATTGAAGATATACGTTCTGCCGGCGCGGAATATGTTCATTTTGACGTTATGGACGGATTTTTCGTTCCCAATATCTCGATCGGCATTCCCGTTTTGAAGTCTGTGCGGAAAATGACCGAGATGTTCCTTGATGTTCACCTGATGATCGATAAGCCCGTCAGATACGCAAAAGCATTTTGCGATGCCGGTGCCGATCTTGTTATGTTCCATGTCGAGGCGGACTCTTATCAGAACATATCGGACGCTATTGATATCGTTAAGGAAAACGGGAAGAAGGTCGGCCTTGCGCTCAAGCCGAGGACTCCTGCAAGCGTACTGTACCCGTTTATAGATCGCCTCGACATGGCTCTGGTCATGACGGTAGAGCCCGGCTTCGGCGGCCAGAGCTTTATGCACGGTCAGCTGCCTAAGATAGCCGAGCTCAGGCACGAGATCGACAAAAGAGGTCTTGCCTGCGAGCTGGAGGTTGACGGCGGCGTTGATCCTGTAACGGCAAAGCTCGTGAAAGATGCCGGAGCCACCGTTCTTGTTGCCGGAAGCGCCGTTTTCGGAAAGCCGGACAGGAAAGCACAAATTGATGCGATTAGAAACGCATAAACACTTATTGGAGATAATATAAATGCCGTTTTTCCCTGCTTCACTTGAAAAACTGATAGATAAATTTGCATCTCTCCCCGGTATCGGCCGCAAAAGCGCACAGAGACTTGCGTTCCACGTTCTTTCACTGCCGGAGGGCGAGGGCGAAAGCTTTGCGAACGCAATTTTGGAAGCGAGGAAGAACGTATGCTGCTGCAAAATATGCCAGAACCTCACCGAGGGTGAGGTGTGTTCGGTTTGTGCAAGCACCAAGCGCGATAAAAGCATCGTATGCGTTGTTTCCGAGCCTCGCGACGTATTGTCAATCGAGCGCAGCCATGAGTATAATGGTGTGTATCATGTTCTGCACGGTGTTCTTTCGCCCATAAGTCATGTCGGTCCCGACGACATTCGCATAAGCGAGCTTATACATCGCGTTGCTGCCGACGACAGTGAGATCAAAGAGATCATCATGGCAACAAACCCGGATACTGAGGGTGAGGCTACTGCCATGTATATATCAAGACTCTTAAAGCCCTTTGACGTTAAGGTGACACGTCTTGCATATGGCATTCCTGTCGGGTCAAACCTTGAGTTTGCCGATGATGCTACACTTCTTCGCGCTCTCGAAGGCAGAATTGAAATGTGATAAACAGGTTATAATTCCTGTACGATAAAAATTACTACATACCGAATATTAGAGGGGGAAAGCTTCACGGCACGCTGCGTATCGGGGCAGTTGCCGTGAGGGTCCCTTTACTTTGCGTTTTCGGAAATTATCACTCAAATGGAGGTTAATATATGACTCATAAGCTTAAAATCATTCCCCTTGGCGGTCTCGGAGAGATCGGCAAGAATATGACAGCCATTGAATTTGGCACGGATATAATCGTTGTTGACTGCGGACTCGGCTTCCCGGACGAGGATATGTACGGCATTGATATTGTTATTCCCGACATTTCTTATCTCAAAGCCAACGCCGAAAAGGTGCGCGGCATTGTTATAACCCACGGGCACGAGGATCACATCGGCGCAGTGCCTTACGTTATTCATGACCTGAACGTTCCCATATACGCGACTCCGCTCACTGCGGCGCTTATTGAGCTCAAGCTCGAAGAGCACGATCTGCTGTACAATACGCAGATATTCACCAAAAAAGCCGGCGATGTATTCCGCCTCGGCTGCTTCAGCGTTGAATTTATTGCAGTTAACCACAGCATTGCAGACGCTGTTGCACTTGCAATAAAAACGCCTATCGGAACGATCGTACACACCGGCGATTTTAAGATTGATCTCACGCCTGTTCAGGGCAAGGTTATCGATCTGCCACGCTTCGGCCAGCTTGGAAACGAGGGTGTACTCGCACTGCTTAGCGACTCTACAAACGTCGAAAAGCCGGGTCTGTCCGCATCCGAGCGCAAGGTCGGCGAAACTTTCGATAAGCTGTTTAAAAACTGCGATCAGCGTATTATCATAACGACATTTGCGTCTAATGTTCACAGATTGCAGCAAATAATCGACGTTGCCGCAAAATATAAGCGCAAGGTTGCGATCACCGGGCGCAGTATGGAAAACATTCTTCGTGTCGCAACAGTTTTGGGATATCTCAACGCGCCGGAAAACGTGCTTGTTGACCTTGCTCAGATCAATAAGCTGCCCAAGGATAAGGTCGTAATAATTTCGACCGGCTCGCAGGGCGAGACCATGTCCGCTCTGTATCGCATGGCGTTTTCGGAGCACAGGCAGATAAACATTGCCCCCGGTGACAGGGTCATAATATCCGCATCCGCAATTCCGGGCAATGAAAACATGATCAGCAAGGTTATCGACGAGCTGTTCCACAAGGGTGCCGAGGTCATTTATGACCGCAACACCGCGCTTCACGTTTCCGGTCACGCCTCTCAGGAGGAGCAGAAAATGATGCTGGCGCTGGTTCGCCCGAAGTTTTTCATCCCCGTTCACGGCGAATACCGCATGCTCGTAAAGCATGCTGAGCTTGGTCGCCTTATGGGCGTTGATCCGAAAAATGTTGTCATTGCCGAAAACGGCAAGATAATTGAAATTTCAAAGAAAAGCGTTAAGCTCAACGGCTCGGTCCAGTCCGGTGCTGTTATGGTTGACGGTATGGGTGTTGGCGACGTCGGCAGCGTCGTAATGCGCGACAGGCACAGACTTGCCGAGGACGGCATGGTCGTCATCGTTGTCACGCTTTCCTCCTGGGATAATGCAATGCTGTCCGATCCTGAGATACTCACGCGCGGCTTTGTTTATGTCAAGGAAGCCGAAGATATGCTTGAGGAGCTAAAGCGCGTTACAAAGGAAACCGTTCTTGCATGTGAAGAGAGCGGAGTTAAAGATTGGTCCGCGATAAAAAGCAGGATAAAGAGCAATGTCTCGTCATATCTTTATAAGACCACCAAGCGCAGCCCCATGATCCTGCCGCTTATTTCCGAGGTATAATGAGCATTCCGCTTTTTGATTGTCACTGCGATACAGCTACGCACGCACTTGAAAAGGGCGAGATATTGCGCCGCAATAAAATGCATCTTGATCTTGAACGGCTCGCAGCATACGCTCCTGCTGGTCAGGTATTCGCGATCTGCGCTGTTGACGATCCTGATCCCGTCGCCTTTGCAGACAGGTCGATTGCGTTTTTCCTGCGTCAGATAGGAAAAAATTCAGACATAGCAAAGCTGTGCCTGAATTTTCAGGATATAGTCACGGCGGAGAGCGATGGGAAGATCGCGGCGCTGCTTTCGATTGAAGGTGCAGAGCAGATAGAGGATATCGACGCTGCATATGCGCGCGGTGTAAGAATAGTACACCTAACATGGAATCACGACAATTTGCTCTGCGGCGCTGCCATGGACGGCGGTACCGGGCTTACGAATAAAGGCCGGCAGTTTGTTATGCGAGCGCAGGAGCTTGGGATAATGCTCGATATGTCTCATATATCCGAACGCGGATTCTGGGATACGCTCGAGATAAGCACGCGCCCCGTTATTGCCGGACACTCAAACTCAAAAGCAGTCTGCAACGTTCCTCGCAATCTCAGCGATGAGCAGTTTTTGGCATTGGTTCGTCAGGGCGGCGGAGCCGGAATAAACCTCTATCCCAAATTTCTCGGCCTCGGACGCAATATTGACGCTGTTTTTGCGCATATTGAGCACTTTATGTCCCTTGGTGGGGAAAAATCTGTTTTCCTCGGCTGTGACCTTGACGGTATTGAAGAAATGCCGCGCGGCATAAGCGGCGTTCAGGATCTTGGCAGAATATACGAAACGCTGCTCAGGCACAACTATTCCGAGCAGCTTGTTTGTGATATTTTCAGGAATAATATTCTTAAAGTTATGGAGAAGGCGCTGTGAATATTCAAATCTTCGGCAAAAGCAAATGCTTTGACACAAAAAAGGCCGAGCGTTATTTTAAAGAGCGCAGAATAAAATATCAGTTCGTTGATATCATGAAATTCGGCATGAGCAGGGGAGAGCTGAACTCTGTGAAAAATGCCGTCGGTCTTGATAATATGATCAATGAAAACGACGTTGACTATCCGCTTATTCAATACCTTGCGTCAAATGACGCAAAGCTTGAAAAGCTCTTTGAATGCCCATGGCTTATTAAAACACCGGTCGTCCGCAACGGCAAGCAGGCAACTGTCGGCTACGCGCCGGATATCTGGGCTAAATGGGAATAAGAAAAAACCGCCTGACACGGCGGTTTTTTCCGTATATTGAGCGAGTCTGTAAGCCGGGTTCTGTCTTAAACGACCATCTATCTAATCCTGCCGTTGCCGGCAGGCTCAAGCCGCCTCCCGAGGACGATCGGGCCAATCGCATGTCCTCCCACGGCGTTGCTCCGGATAGAGTTTACAGCATCAACATGTCTCCATGCGACGAGTGAGCTCTTACCTCACTTTTCCACCCTTACCGATTGCTCGGCGGTATATTTCTGTTGCACTTGTCCGAGGGTCACCCCTGGCGGGCGTTACCCGCTATCCTTGCCCTATGGAGCCCGGACTTTCCTCATGTACTTCCTTTCGGAATGCACCCGCGGTCGTTCGGCCCACTCATTTGATTATTTTACCCATTATTCACGCTTTCGTCAATAGAAAATTCTTGTCTTTAAACGTTTGCCGCCGTATAATATATTGGTTAATAGGAGGCTTTAAGCATGACTTTGAATGAATATATAGACAGCATAAAGCATAAGCGCATTTGCGTTATCGGTATCGGTGTTAGCAACACACCGCTTATAAAGAAGCTTCTTGCTTCGGGCTGCGATGTGACGGCCTGCGATAAGCGCACTGCCGAGCAGCTGGGGCAGGAGCACACGGCGCTTTCAAAGCTCGGCGCAAAGTTTTGCCTCGGCGAGGATTATCTTGAGCATCTTGACTTCGACATTATCTTTCGTACTCCGGGGCTTATGCCGTTTGACGGGCATCTTCAAAAAGTCGTTGAGCGCGGAGCTGAGCTGACATCAGAGATGGAGCTTTTCATGAAGCTCTGTCCGTGCAAAATTTTTGCCGTGAGCGGCAGCGACGGAAAAACAACAACGACAACAATAATATCCGAGCTGTTAAAGGCTCAGGGCTACACTGTACACCTCGGCGGCAATATAGGCAGGCCGCTGCTTTGCGATGTTGACAACATGAACGAAACCGATGTTGCCGTTCTTGAGCTTAGCTCATTTCAGCTGCACAGCATGGTGTGCAAGCCCGATGTTGCCGTTATTACGAACATATCTCCTAACCATCTCGATAAGCACAAGGATTATCAGGACTATATTGATGCAAAAAGCTCGATATTTGCATATCAGGACGAGCATGACCGCCTTGTTCTCAATCATGAGAACGAGTTTTCCGCTTACTATGCCGGTAAGGCAAAGTCGAGCATCTCATATTTCAGCCGCGCAATGAAGCCGGATAGCGGCGTTTACTGCACTGATGGCTATATCTACCGCGTTCATGATGGGTCATCTCAGAAGCTCATGGCTGCCGACGATATCAAGCTGCCCGGAACGCATAATCTTGAAAACTATATGGCTGCTTTTGCCGCGACGGACGGATATGTTGACGATGACACCTGCATATCCGTAGCAAAGAGCTTTTCCGGCGTCGAGCACCGCCTCGAGCAGGTGAGGGTACTCAACGGAGTTACTTTTATAAACGACTCCATCGGAACAAGCCCCACACGCACCGCGGCAGGACTTCACGCACTCAAGCAAAAGCCGATACTCATAGCCGGAGGATATGATAAGCATATACCTTTTGACGAGCTTGGCGACGAGATATGCCTGCATGTTAAAAAGCTGTATCTCACCGGTGCTACGACCGAAAAGATCTATGATGCCGTCACAAAGTCAAAGTATTTTGACGGAAGCTTGCCGATCGAAAAAATTGATAATTTTAAAGACACCGTTCTTGCAGCTGCTAATTCTGCACGTGACGGAGATATAGTCCTGCTCTCGCCGGCATGTGCCGCTTTTGATAAGTTCAAAAACTTTATGGAGCGCGGGAAATACTTTAAACAGATAGTTATGGAGCTTTAAAATGAACGTAAATGATATAAAACCCGAAGTATACGAGCTTGCTCGTCAGGCGGAAGAGGAGATCCGGCCGCAGTTTGAGCGCGTTGACCGCATCGCCATGCTCAACACACGCAAGGTGATGACCGCTTTTCAGGACAACAAGGTATCCGACTCCTGCTTTGCCGGAACAACCGGCTACGGATATGACGATCTGGGCAGGGAAGTGCTTGATAAGGTATATGCCCAGGTGTTCTGCACGGAAGCAGCCCTTGTGCGCATTGGATTTGTAAACGGAACGCACGCCCTCTCAGCAGCTCTTTTTGGAATACTAAAGCCGGGCGATACGCTGCTTTCCGTCACGGGGCTTCCATATGATACGCTCAGAAACGCCATCGGAATTGAGGGCGATTGCCACGGCTCACTAAAATTCTACGGCATTAACTATAAGCAGGTCGATCTCAAGGACGGAGAAGCCGATCTCGAGGCCATAAAAGCCGCTCTTTCCGACAGATCAATTGCCGCCGTGCTTATTCAGCGCTCAAGAGGCTATGAAAACCGCAAAGCGCTCTCGGCCGAGGAGATCGGTAAGATATGCAGTGCCGTCAAAAGTGTTGCGCCGAATGTCACCGTTATGGTCGATAACTGCTACGGTGAGTTCACCGGTGAGCATGAACCTACCGAATACGGCGTGGACATCATGGCCGGTTCGCTCATCAAAAACCCCGGCGGCGGACTTGCGCCGACCGGCGGATATATTGTTGGCCGAAAGGATCTTGTTGAAAATGCCGCTATGCGGTTGACAACGCCCGGAATAGGCGGCGAATGCGGAGCCTCGCTCGGCAACAACAGGCTTCTTTTCCAGGGCTTTTTCATGGCGCCGCATATAGTGGCTCAGGCAATCAAGACGGTTACATTCTGCTCTGCCATGATGAAAAAGATCGGGTTTGAATCGTCTCCGGCTCCCGACGAGGCGAGAAACGATATAATTCAAATGGTAACGCTCAAAAACGGCGAGAATATGAAAAAATTCTGCCGCGGAGTTCAGGCAGGCGCGCCCGTAGACTCATATGTTACGCCCGAGCCGTGGCAGATGCCCGGATACAATGTGCCCGTCATAATGGCGGCAGGCGCGTTTGTACAGGGTTCGTCCATAGAATTATCGGCAGACGGCCCCATGCGTGAGCCGTACACTCTGTATGTTCAGGGCGGCATAACATATGAATCCGGCAAGCTCGGTATTATGATGGCCGTAAATGAAATGCTGAGCTGAAAAGTGCATATAATACATGGGGTGGTCTCATGTATTTTCGCCGGTATCGCAATCAGATGCACGCAAGGCAGCGCCGGCACAGGTCTGCCGGAGTAGTTGCTTTTGCCGTCGCTGTTTTAGCTATGTGTGTAGCCGTCAGTTGGTTTCTTGGGAAGCTCTCAACGCAGATAGCCGTATCCGATGCAACCGATATCGTTACCAAGGCCGTCAACGACTCGATAAACGAGGTCATAGGGCAGGGAATATACGGGTTTGACTACTTTGTAAATCTCGATAAGGACTCCGACGGCAGCGTTACCGCGATAACAAGCAACATGGCGCACATAAACACGCTGTCAACGGATATACTTAACTCCGTTATCGAATCCACCGACAATGGGGTAATCAATGTCGGAATTCCGTTCGGCAATCTCACGGGGCTTAATCTTTTACTGAACAAAGGCCCTGATGTAAATGTGCAGATAATAATGCTTACCTCATCTCGGGTCGATTTTCGCAACGAGGTCGTTTCATGCGGCATTAATCAGGCAAAATATCAGCTTGTGCTTGAAGTCACGATAGATATCGATGTGCTGATCCCGTGGGGAACAGAAAGCGCAACAACCGTCACCGAGGTAATAGTTGCCGATACCGTTATAGTAGGCAAGGTACCGAATACATATTTAAACATGGAGAACTGAGCATGGACGCAAAAAAAGAGATTGAAAAGCTCCGCGAGGAAATTGAATATCACAATAGGCTGTACTACGTTAATGATGCGCCTGTCATATCCGATTATGATTACGACATGCTCATGGTGAGGCTTACAAAGCTTGAAGAGGAGCACCCGGAACTTATAACCCCCACATCTCCCACGCAGAGGGTAGGAGGAAAGGCACTTTCACAGTTTACGCCTGTGCATCATCAGGTGCCGCTTGAAAGCCTGAGCGATGTGTTCTCGTTCGATGAACTCGCTGCTTTCGGAGAACGCATGGATCAGGCGCTCGGCAAGAACAGAGAATTCTGCGTGGAACCGAAAATTGACGGTTTGTCGATGTCACTTGAGTATGAAAACGGATATTTTGTCCGCGGCGCAACACGCGGCGACGGCGTTACCGGCGAGGACGTTACGGAAAACCTCCGCACAGTTCGCAGCCTTCCGATGCATTTAGTCGATGCGCCGGAGCACCTGATTGTCCGCGGCGAGGTTTATATGTCTAAAGCCGTGTTCAATGAGCTTAACGCCGAAAGAGAGCTGAACGGAGAGGCGTTGCTTGCAAATCCGCGCAATGCGGCTGCCGGCTCTATACGTCAGCTCGACCCGAAGGTCGCGGCGTCGCGCAAGCTCGATATAGTCTGCTTTAATATGCAGTTTACAGACGGCGAGCCGTACGGCACACACGCCGAAACGCTTGACGCAATGAAGCACATGGGCTTTCCTGTCGTGCCGTATAAGCTGTGCAGCACGATCGAAGAATGCTGCGAGAGAATCGATTGGATCGGTCAATCGCGCGGCGAATTTGCGTATGATATCGACGGAGCCGTTATAAAGATCAACTCACTTGCGCAGCGTGCCTCTCTCGGCAGCACGGCAAAATTCCCACGCTGGGCAGTAGCCTACAAATATCCGCCCGAGAAAAAGGAAAGCCGCGTTATTGATATCGTCGTTCAGGTCGGCAGAACCGGCGTTTTAACGCCAAAAGCCGTCATTGAGCCGGTGCGCCTTGCCGGAACTACGGTCAGCAATGCAACGCTGCACAATCAGGATAATATTGACCGGCTTGACATAAGGATCGGTGATACCGTTCTTGTTCAGAAAGCCGGAGAGATCATCCCCGAAGTGCTTGCGGTCAGCAAAGATAAGCGCCCCGACGGAACCGAACCATTTAAAATGCCGGACTTTTGCCCTGAATGCGGCGCACCTGTCATGCGTGACCCGGACGGAGTTGCAATAAGATGCACAAGTCCCGAGTGTCCGGCCCAGCGGCTTCGCAATCTCGCTCACTTTGCCTCTCGCGAGGCAATGGATATTGAGGGACTCGGTATCTCCGTATGTCAGGCACTTATAAACAGCGGCCTTGCTGTTAGCCCTGCCGAGCTGTATTCGCTTGATGCGCAGTCGGTTGCTCAGCTCGACCGTATGGGCGAAAAATCGGCCGAGAACCTTATTAATGCCATCGAAAACAGCAAGAGTGCCGGCCTTGCGCGGCTGATGTGCGCATTCGGCATAAGGCAGGTCGGGCAGAAGGCCGCAAAGACTCTTGCCATGCATTTCGGATCTCTCGATAAGCTTATGCAGGCCACGCAGCAGGAGCTTACAAACGTTCCGGATATCGGCGAGATCACGGCCGATTTTATCGTTGAATGGTTCTCGCTTCCTCAATCGCAGCATCAGATAAAGCTGCTGCGCGAAGCAGGCGTGTCATTCGACAGCACAGATGCCGTTAAGGACAGCCGATTTACCGGCATGACTTTTGTGCTCACAGGCGAGCTGAGCGGCTACAAACGCGATGAGGCTGCGGCAATAATAGAAAGCTACGGCGGCAAAGCATCCTCGTCGGTTTCAAAGAAAACGACGTATGTTCTTGCCGGTGAAAATGCCGGCAGTAAGCTGAAAAAAGCGACGGATCTCGGAATTAATATTATAAACGAAGATCAGTTTAACGAAATGATCAAATAGCCAAAGCAGCAATCAGCGCACCGGGTATATTCCCGGTGCGCTTTTTTTGTTAACATTGCCGGCAGTGTCTCCATATAATGTGGTTGCAAAGGAGGACTGCACCAATGGATGATAACAAAAACTGCGGCTGCAAGGAAGGAACGCTTCCGGATTGCGCGCCGCTTGCTATGGCATATGTGCCGATGCAGCAGTCGGTAAAGCCTGTATACAGCAATGCGGAGGCTCTGAGCAGGGGAACACTGTTTCCCGGCCTTGATCTTCCGTTTATGAATATGGTCAACACCGGCGATCTGACCGGCACACCGTTAGGCGAGGTAATGGCTCTGGATTTCGTTGCGCAGGAACTTGCGCTTTATCTTGATACGCACAGCGCCGATGAAGAAGCATTTGAATTATATAAAAGCATTCTCGCCCTATCAAAGACGGCAAAGGAAAAGTATGTGAAGCTCTATGGTCCGCTGACGCACAGCGATCTTCTTCAGGCTCAGAGCTACACTTGGCTTAAGAACCCCTGGCCATGGGATTACTGCGTAAAAACGGAGGGCTGAGCATGTTTATTTATCAGAAAAAGCTGCAATATCCCGTTAAGATATCTCGCCCTAATCCGGCATTGGCAAAATTCATAATTAGTCAATATGGCGGACCTGACGGCGAACTCGGAGCTTCGCTGCGGTATCTAAGTCAGCGATACAGCATGCCGTATCCTGAGCTCAAAGGCCTCTTGACCGATATTGGTAGAGAAGCCTCTGAAATGTTCCATTCAGAGGCTACGGCTTTTTTTGATGCTTTTGCAACCGTGTAGCTCCACTTCATAGGAAGTAAATTCAGATATACATCTATGTTGTCCTTATCTTGAACTACCATCTTGTCTAAAATGTGCTTATAGAACTCATCTTCGTACTCCACGCCGCTGACAATCTCTTTGATTGCGTCCTCAATCTCCTTTAGAAGCTGCTGTTGCTGCTCTATCATTTCCCGCTGCTTATCCACGCTTTCGATGATAGATTGAAGCTCCTCGATTTCCGCATCGCAGCTTGCACGGGTGGCGGTAAATTCGTCCTTGTTGATTAGATTGGACATATACAGGTCAATCAGATTAGCCCGCTTGCCCTCGACCTTTTTAATCTGCTCTTGCAGCTTTAGGACATCCGTACCCGTCGTATCCATAGCAATGATGGACTGAATAACGGCGGTTAGGTTGTTTATGATTTTATCCCTGTTGTATTTAAGGCTCTTGGTTACGAGATACATAATGTGGGTCGCATCCTCATTGCGGATAGACAAGCCCGTACAGCCGACTTGATTTCCTGCCTTGTCGATATGGGGGCTTCCGTGCTTTGCGGCTTCGTTGCAGCGCCACGCCTTATATCGGCTGCCGTCTTTTCTGGTTTTATACCTTGCCACATAGCTTGAGCCGCAGCAGCCGCATTTGATTTTGCCAGAGAACGGATAGCGGTTAGAGTGCTTCGCCTTGCCCTCCTGCGAAAGCGACTTTGCATCTAAAATGCGGTTTGCTTCATCGAACAGTTCACGAGAGATTATCGGCTCGTGATGGTCTTTGATGATAACAAATTCCTCTTGCCCACGGTTGTACTTCTTTTCGTGGGATAGGAAGTCGGGCGTATAGGTCTTTTTCTGCACCAAATCTCCGCAGTATTTCTCGTTGCGTATCACTCGCAGAATGACCGTGTTGCTCCATTCCTTGACCCGCATAGGGCTAATACCTTCCTCACGAAGCTCACGGGCGATGACGTGCGTTCCTTTGCCCTCATTGACAAACTTATGGAAGATAAGGCGTACAACCTTTGCGCCTTCCTCGTTGATAGTCATTTTGCCGCCCTCGACATCGTAGCCCAACATACTTCTGCCGAACACAACGCCCTGTTCCATCTGGCGTTTTTGTCCCCACTTTACACGCTCGGAAGTCTTGCGGCTTTCTTCCTGTGCAATAGAGGACATAATTGCCAGACGAAGCTCTGCATCGCCGTCTAAGGTGTTGATATTGTCATTCATAAATATAACACCGACGCCGTGCTTTTTCAATTCACGGGTGTAATATATACTATCAAGGGTGTTTCTCGCAAAACGGGAAATCTCCTTGGTGATAATCAAATCAAAGTCGCCGTTCTTTGCGCACGCTATCATACGGTTAAACTCTTTACGCTTCTTTGTATTCGTGCCAGAAATGCCCTCATCGGCAAAAATCTCATAAAGCTCCCAATCGGGATTGCGCTCAATATACTGTCTGAAATACCGCTGCTGGCTTTCAAACGAATTGGCTTGGTCTTCATTGTCCGTTGAAACACGGCAGTAGGCAGCTACCTTTCTTTTCGTTTCAACCATCTTCAGCTCTTGGTTTAGGCGTTCATATCTATTTATCATAGCGAAGCTCCTTTCTCAGTAAACTTTGTTACTGTATTTAATTATAGAAAAAAGAGAGTGCGGTGTCGAATGTGCAAATTTGTTTTTTCACTCGGCTATGTAAAAACGCCAAGCGTTATGCTCGGCGTCTGCTTTTTGGCTCCCTGCTATATTGCTTTTCAAGCTCGACCAAACAGCGTTCCCGCTGAGAATGTGTCAGCAGCTTTCTTTTCTCCAAAGAAAGGAGTATCGACTTTTGGATATTCATAAGGAACGCAGCGTGCTCCTGCTCGTTTAATTCTGGAACAGGGTCGCCAACATAAACAAATTCTCTATGCAACAGCCGCAACACCTCCCTCGTTTCTAAAATATATGAGCTACCGCTTGTACCGTATAACGAGAGAGCTAATCCTTTTTTGCAAGCCCGATGCTGATAGCGAGAGCTTTGTCTGCGCAATGAATAAAACGCCTGTCAAGAGTTCCTAAGTACTCTCGCAGGCGTTGCTTGTCTATGGTGCGGATTTGTTCAAACAATATAATTGAGTTCTTATCCAGACCGTCGAAGTCTTTAATTAAGGTGTGCGTAGGTAATTTTGCTTTTGTGTGTACCCGACTTGTGATAGGGGCGATAATGACCGTAGGGCTATGCTTGTTGCCTATATCGTTGGAAATGATAAGTACAGGTCTTGTGCCGCCCTGTTCAGAGCCGATAACGGGATTTAGCTCCGCATAATAAATGTCGCCACGCTTGATAGTCAATTCCATTGTGTTTGACCTCCCAATATGATTTAGACAGAGGTTTTCTGCCTATGTAGGCAGCCAAACACAAGGAAGTATTTAAGGTCGGGAGAGCATAAACAATATCTCTGTTCTTTTGACCGCCTTGCGTCTGGCTGCTATACGCAAACGCTTTCTCACTCGGCAAAATAACAGAGCGTTGGAGATTACTTTCCACCATAACAATAATGGCTTCATCACGGGTAAGCTCTTTGACCTCGCATTTCAGCGTTTCAAGTCCTGCAAGTTCACAAGCCTTTTTTCGCCTGTGACCACTGATAAGCTCATACCGCCCGTCATCTTTTAAGCGCACGGTCGCAGGGGTCATTACGCCGTTCCGCTTAATGCTCTCGACAAGCTGTTCCATATCCTCGTCCATTAAAACCTTGAACGGATGGTCTGGAAACTCGTCAATATCCGATATGGGAATATCCCGTATCTTGCTTAAAGCTGCTTCCGCACGGCTTTCGTCCGTCTGGAACAGGTCATCGTAAGCGGTCAGCTCGATTTTGGTTTCTCTGTTTCCCGCCAAGCTCTGCCACCTCCTTTGAGAACTGTTCATATGCTGCGGCAACCTTGCCGCCTTTGTCGTAGGCGAAAATGCTTTTACCCTCTGCGGTTGCTTCCACCGCACGGATAGAATGAGGTATCTCGGTATCAAACACCTTGATTTTCTGACCGTAGGCACTCTTGACCGTCGCCGTGATTTCTTTTGAAATGTTGGTACGGGGCATAACCATTGTCATTAAGATACCGTCTATCCGCAGCTTTGGGTTGATTTGCCGCTTGACCATTGATACGGAGCGAAGCAAAAGCTCCAGACCTTTAGCCGAGAGATAGTGGGGCTGTGTCGGGATAATCACGCTGTCAGCCGCCGCCAGAGCATTGATGGTTATCATGCCTAAGCTCGGCATACAATCAATAAGCACATAATCGTAATTCTTTTTAACCTCATTGACATAGGTTTTCAGCACACGCTCACGGCTCATTGCATTGATTAGCCTTACCTCAAAGCCCGACAGCTCAATGTTTGACGGAAGCAGGTCAACGCCCTCTCTGTGATGGATAATACCCTGTGAAGCATCAAGCGTTTTATCGTCTATGATGTTCTGCATCACAGTAGAGAGCGTTATGGGAATATCGTCTGGTCTGTTATAACCCAGAGCCATCGTGAGATTTGCCTGTGCATCGGCATCAATCAGCAGGACTTTTTTACCCTGCTGCACCAGACTTACACCCAGATTGACCGCTGTGGTTGTTTTTCCGACACCACCTTTCTGGTTAGTCAGAGCAATTACTTTGCAATTTGACATAGATGCGTCCTCCTTTCACATAGATTTAGCCACTTTGTCAAGGTGGCTATGTAAACAGTACCAGAGAACGCAAAAAAGCCGCCTACTCTTAAAATCAATAAGAATAAGCGGCTTTGTAATCTGCCTTAGACATATTCAATTTTCATTCTCTTGGTCGGTGCATTTATGACCTTAAAAATAAGCTCGTCAATACAATCCGTATATCTGCCTTGCTGAATAAGTTGATTTTTTAACTCTACAAGGCTATGTATCAAAAGTTTTCTTTCGTGGCTATCCAAATACAGATGATTAAATTTCTCTCTCATAAGCACACCTCCACTTCTTTAGCTTCATTATATTGGAAAGCAGGGGAAAGGACAAATCTGCAAAAAGGTACAAAAATAAGCGTACCACTATTTCTAATGATACGCCTATCCTCATTAAATCACTTCAAAATGCTTCAACGCATCCTTTATCGCTTCCACTTTCTCTGCTGTCGGATGCTTCCTCGGCTGTTTCAATTCTTCTACCGCATTAGGAGCATCGTACATCGGCAAGCCTAAATCTCTCTTTACCTCTGCGATATATGCGGTATGTACTTTGAAGCCGTATTTCGCTTCTATGTACTCCTTTATCATTTTGTAGGTCACTCGTTCTTTGGGCTTATAGCTTTCGGCTCTTTTAGCGATATTATCAAGCGGAACTTTTCCCTCACCCTCGCCAAACTCAACTTTTACGTTGATATGTCCGTCTGGCTTTTTGTGGGAAAGCAGTACCACCGTCTCCACATGGTTCGTACCACTGAACATATCCACCGCAATGCACTTGTCGGTGCTGTAGCCGAGCTCCGCAAAATATGCGCAGTCACGGGCTGCGGTGGCGGCGTTGCAGGAAACCATTACTATACGCGGGGCGGAGAAGGCGGCTATCTGCTCGCAGGCTTCCTTACCGCAGCCCTTGCGCGGCGGGTCGACCATTATCACGTCAGGGCGTATTCCGCGTGAATGCAGTATCCCTGCGGCTTCGGCGGCATCTGCACAGATAAATTCGCAGTTATCGATGCTGTTTGTGAGGGCGTTTTGCTTCGCGTTTTCAATTGCCTCGGGGACGATCTCGACCCCGATTATCCGCTTTGCCGTGTGTGCCATAGACAGCCCTATCGTGCCCGCACCGCAGTATAGGTCAAGCACGGTTTTCCCTGAGGCTTCCGCAAAGTCGCGGGCGGCGGCGTAGAGCTTCTCGGCGGCGGGTGTGTTCACCTGATAGAAGGACTTAGGCGATATTGCAATGCTGTTGCCGCACATCGTATCGTTAATGCAGCTTTTTCCGGTAAGGCAGATCTCTTTGTCACCTAAGATCACGTTAGTGTCCTTGCCGTTGATATTTATCACCGAGCTTACTATCTGCGGGTATTTGTCAAGCAGCCTGTCCGACAGAATTTTAATTTCCGGAACATTTTTTGCCACTACTATGCACAGGCATATTTCGCCGCTGTAGTGTCCTTTTCTGAGATAAAGGTGGCGGAGTATGCCTTTTCGGGTAGCTTCATCATAAGCGGGTATATCCAACTCGGTCGCTGTTTTCAGAAAATCGGCGGCTATTTCCGAGAAAATATCGGGCTGTAAAAGGCACTTTTCGCACGGAACGATCCTGTGCGAGTGAAAGGCATAAAAGCCTGCGATAAGATTACCGTCCTTGTCTGTGCCTATCGGGAGCTGAAGCTTGTTGCGGTAGCCGTTTATCGTGTCATTGCCGATAATAGGCAGAAATTCGGGCGACAGCCCACCGATACGGGTGAAAGCGTCCTTTACAAACTGCTCCTTGGCTCTGAGCTGTGCCTCATAGCTTATGTGACGGAGCGAACAGCCGCCGCACTTTGTATAAACGGGGCAGTCGGGAGCTACTCTGTCGGGAGAGGAAACAATCACCTTTTCGATCTTGCCGTAGCAGTAGGTTTTGTTTACCTTCAGTATCTTTACTTCAAGCTTGTCCCCGATAGCAGAAAACGGCACGAAAATAACCATGCCGTCCTTCTTGCCTATACCGGAACATTCACTTGAAAGAGCTGTTATCTCAATTTCAACGATGTCGTTCTTTTTCATTATATCTGTCCTAAGCTGAGTGCCTTTAAATAAGCGTTTATAAAGCCGTCAAGGTCGCCGTCCATAACTGCGCCGATGTTGCCCATTTCGTAGCCTGTGCGGTGATCCTTTACCATTGTGTAGGGCATGAATACATACGAGCGTATCTGCGCGCCCCATGCGATCTGAAGCTGTTCGCCCTTGATGTCGGAAATTTTGTCAAGGTGTTCTCTTTCCTTGATCTCAAGAAGCTTTGACTTCAGCATACGCATAGCGTATTCTCTGTTCTGATGCTGTGAACGCTCTGTCTGGCAGGCGCACACGATGCCTGTGGGGATATGCGTGATACGAACAGCGGAGGATGTCTTGTTGACCTTCTGACCGCCCGCGCCGCTTGCACGGTAAACGTCCATCTTAATCTCGTCTTCGCTTATCTCAATGTCGATATCTTCATTGATTTCAGGCATTACTTCTACAGAAGCAAAGCTTGTGTGACGGCGGCCGGAGCTGTCAAAGGGAGATACACGGACCAGTCTGTGTACGCCGTTTTCACTCTTTAAATAGCCGTATGCATTTCTGCCCTCAACCAGTATGCTGGCACTCTTGATACCTGCTTCTTCACCGTCAAGGTAGTCAAGTACCGTTACTTTCATTCCGTGCTGTTCTGCCCAGTGATTGTACATACGGTAAAGCATCTCGACCCAGTCCTGAGCCTCTGTACCGCCTGCGCCTGCGTGGAATGTGAGAATTGCGTTGTTGTGGTCAAACTCGCCTGAGAGAAGGGTAGCGAGCTTCTGCGATTCAAGCTCTGTTCTGAAATGCTTTGCAAGCTCCTGTATCTCGGGAAGCATAGATTCGTCATCTTCTTCCTGAGCAAGCTCAAGCATTGTCATTACATCGTCATAGCTTTCACGGAGCTTTTCATAGCTCTGTACTATATTCTTATCCTCGCCTATCTTCTGCGATATTTTCTGAGAATTTTCTACATCGTTCCAGAAATCAGGCTGTGCGCTCTGTTCTTCGAGTTTTGCTATTTCTGCTTTGAGATTATCAAGGTCAAGTGCGCCGGCAAGCTCTTTAAGCTCAGGCTCATAGCCCTCGAACTCAACTTTGAGTTCATCATATTCTAACATAGGTTACCGTTCCTTTCGATTTTGCAATACCATTTTATTATATACCAAAAAAATTTTTTTGTAAAGCCTTGAAATCGTTTTCATTTTATGATATACTCAATTTATTCGGTGAAAACAAAGGTTTTCGCAATTTCTTAACAGAAAAAAGTTGTGTAAGGAGTTTATTAATATGAGCGAGATCAAAAAGATCCATATGGGTCCTGCAAAATGCGCGGTTGACCTTGGCGACGGAAGCGAAAGAGGAGAGTATGTAAACCAGGATTATATCCTGAACAAGCTGGGCAGGCCTCACAGAGCGGTAAGCCTTATGTATTGCTATTATCCTCTTGACGAAACATGGCCCGCAAGAGCGAGAAATGTTTTCAAGGACAAGGAGATCACCTTCCAGTGGGATTATCCTTATGATGACTATTTCACATACAAGGGCGGTATCGGCGGAACGACCGACGATGAGCCTTTCACCTGTATGCGTGATGTAAGAAGACACGGACAGGACGTTATACTTACAATGACGATCGACCCCAATGTAACTGACGAGCATCTTGAACAGATAGGCAAGGAGCTTTCTACATTCGGTCGTATGCAGCTGAGAATAAACCATGAAGCTACAGGCAACTGGTTTTCATTCACAAAGCGTGCTACATATCAGCAGGTAGCCGATTTTTATATCCATGCGCGTGAAGTTATCAAGAAGTTTGCGCCCAACGTTCAGACTATCCTCTGTATCGGCGGTGTGGAGCATCCCGAAAAGGGCGGAGAAATCGAGATGGAGAAGGAATTTGCCGATGCTGTAAGAGCAACGGATATATGGTCTGTTGACAAGTACATGGCTCTTCACTGGGGCTGGCCTTTCGATGTAGCTGACGAGGGCGGCAATTCCTTCGGCAGAAGCAAGGTAGCGGATACATATAACCTTACAAAGCTTTCGGAAAAGCGTTACAGAGAGCTTTGCGGCGGTGAAAAGAAGCCTATGGTCATGAGCGAATTCAACGCTGACGGTGATGTAACAGGTCCTTACGAGCAGGCAGAAATGGTTAAGGAATTTTGCGATATGCTCAAGAACGACAAGGATCAGGGCTGGTTCAACGGCTTTACATTCTATCAGTTCCGTGACAGAGGCAGACTGGGACTTGAAATTGAGGATCCGAACAATGCTGACTGCGGTATTGAGCAGCCGGTAATGCAGACCTACAAGGAGATAATCCACGACGAATATTTCTATCCCGAAATGAAAAGCGAGGGTGACGCACAGTTCCCTGTAAAATTACGTTGGGGCGGTTCTGAGGACGCTGAGGGTATCGAGATACCTCTGCACTTTGAAAAGAACCCCACATTCTGTGAGATCACATTTGAGGACGAGGACGCAGAGCTTAATCTTATGATGGAAATCAACGGCAAGTGGTTCTATAAGGCACCTCACGCAAAGACGATAGATTTCATGTCGGCATTCTTTGAAAAGCCACTTGACGGCGAAGCGGATATGACACTCAAGATATTCGCACCTCCCGCAAGCGGTGAGAATGTAAATGACGGCAGTGAAGACTGGATGCTGAACACTTATTCGACTATCACAAAGATGCCGAATATCCGTATCAGATTTGCGCCTATCTTAAAGTAAGTGGTCACCAAATAAGTATACTTCACCCCAAACAGCTATATTCGACATAAAAAATAATCGCAAGTTAAATCACTCAACACTAAGTGAATAACTTGCGATTTTTATTATCCTACAACTTGTTTTGTAGCTTTTATTTTCTCATCGCTGAACTTTACAACATCAGCAATGACAAGTTTCTGTATTGCCGAGATAAGAGTTGACATTAGCTCATAATCAGGCTGTTCATTTTTTACAGGTAACTGCATTTTAAACTTAAAGCTTTGTGAACTGCGTAATTTCTTACCATATGAGAATTTATTTTCAATGGACTTTCCCATAGAACAGGTTAAGAAAAGCATAATTTCTTTTGAATAATCACTTTTCTCGCTCCAGTAAACGCCAGTATCATCACCTGCACCAAAATCATAATTTCTATAAAATGCATTTCCGAAAATATCAATTGTAATTGAGTTCTTTGGAAAACTTGCAACCGGATTAGAAATATAACCAACTACACCTGTATTTGTTACTCCTGCCATTACAAAAGGAATATCTCCTGCTATTTGGTCATCTTTTTTCAGTCTTCTTCCTTGTACAATTTTATCAAATATTACATCGTAACAGAAAGGTTTAAACTCAATATTTTTTGAAATCAAATCATTGACAGCTGACAGCTCATCAGCTGTCAGTTGCGTATCTTTCAGTCCAGAGACTGAAAGATACGCTTCCAGCTCCTCTATACGCTCCGCTTCCAGCTCCTCTATACGCTCCGCTTCCAGCTCCTCTATAAAGCTTTCCATAAATTCAAAGTCGATGGAGTCACATTTCGTTGGTAGCATAATAACTTGCTCCTTTAATACATCAACATTAAATCTGGAGCTACCCCAAGAAAATTTTGAAAAAGCAATATTCATAGATGCAAGAAAAAATTGGGCGTTTTTCTTATTAAATTTGTAAACTTTAGGAACTAAAACTTTTATTTTATCTCCAGTGAAATATGGCTTTTCTTGATAAAATATAGTAGCAGTATCTTGTCCAAACGATATGGTATTTTCTGCATTGAGAAAGCTCTCATTTTCATCTAAAAAGCCTTTTTGACCATTATTGGAACTTGTTCTTACTACGTATGGATACCGCCCATTTTCAATAATATTAACTTTGTTAGCATCAAATCGCTTAGCTGATGTTTGTATTTTAAACAAATCATCAATCCTATATTTGCCCCACTCAACACTTGCCAATTTCTCATTGAGTGAGGCATTTATTTTCCCAAGCGTTCGTTGTCCTCACTGCTCTTACCTTTTAAAAGTGTTGATACTTCCCAAGCAAGATAATCACTTACGGTCTTTTTGAAGTCCTCAAGCGTTGGGATTGTGTCAATTGGAGCAGACTGATTCCAATCAGCACCGTTTTCCGGGTCGATTTTACCCTCATAATATTCCTTTTCAGTAAAAATATTAAGTTCTGACTTGCCGAATCTGACAATATCAGCAATTTCCTGATAGCGTTCTTTGGCGTGGTCTGTATCTCTTAAATTTACACTTGCTTTCTTTCTGTTGGTTCTTGTGTAGCCGTCATTAGAGAAATCGATAAACTTAACTGTATTCTTTGCGTGATGTGGTTCACCGACCTTGAAAACATAAATATTTGTCTGAACACTTGACTTGCCAACAAACAAGTCAATCGGCATTTTAATGCTTGCAAGCAACGTACTATGCTTCAGTATTTCCTTGTTATATTTGACAGCTTTGCCTGAACCTGCCGAATTTTGAATGATAATTGCCGCATAGCCTTTTTCCATCATTGAGAGAGCTTTTTCAACAAAAATCATACCATTTCCATCAGCGGAATATGGGGGATTAAGCACAAATGCAGTGGCAGGAAAATTTTTTTTCGTTGAAATAAAGCCATAGTTTCCGTCAAAATTTTTCAAAGAGTCCTGATTCAAAATGTTGGAACTTCCGTCGCCCATTAAAATCATATTTAAGATTGCAAGCATATAGATTTGCGGCAGAATTTCAAGACCCAACAGCTGAGTTGCTTTAATTTTTGCGACTTTTTTCTGATATTCCTCAGGTGATGATATTTTTTCCTTTGCATCATCAATCATTTCATTCATTGCAGCAACAAGAAGTCCTGCCGAACCTGTTGCAAAGTCCCATACATAAGAATCTTTGTCAACTCTTGCAAGCTTTACAAGTAACCTTGCAACGTATGAAGGGGTAAGAACAACGTCATTCAACTTATCCTGAGTAAATCCAAGCCAGTTATACATTTCATTGAAGAGCATACCTGTAAAATCTGTTGTAATACCTATCTTATAGTAGATACCCAAGTCATCAACAATTTTCGAGAATACTCTTTTTATTTGGCTTTCTCCGTTTTCCGGTTTGTTTCTGTTTTCATCAACTAAAGTGTTTGAAAGTGTTCTGATAATCAAATCTTGCTTTTGTTGTGGTAACTGTTTTTTCTTTAAGAAAGAAGTAATTTTTCTGATGATTTTATCTCCGTCGGTTTCACCGCTTTCGGTAGAAGATTCCAAATCAGATTTTTCAAGAGGTTTAACGCCCTCTGCACCAAGC